>VFQN01000578.1_pt1 | contig 67155 bp, 99 predicted proteins | sample 3512371 | NCBI WGS metagenome assembly VFQN01 (sample SAMN10412370, study PRJNA504923) | tailings metagenome | isolation source: Replicate 2 from Balatoc abandoned mine | place: Philippines: Itogon, Benguet | collected 2017-08-28 | reverse complement strand
CAACGTTGAATGCAAAGAGGCAACTTGCCAAAACGCGAGGAAGCTGCGGGAATCTACAGACATAGGTGTCTAGTGGGCCGGTTTAAAAATGCGCCCGCCAACAATGGTACGGTACCGTTGCGCTGACTGCAAGCACCAAACTCCACAGCTGCGACGCTCCCCCCGGTATATAGCAAGTCATCGCGTCGAAATTGCTCTAGTTGCACACGCTGCAGGAGCTTGCAGTCGACCAGCGGCCACCACACGGTGTCAGCCATCCCATCCGCCCCACCGGTAGTGCACTCCACGCTGTGCTTTCCTTGACGAGTTTCCAAACAGCAAACGGAGCAGCTAAAGCGCAACAACGGCACTCGTGGTCCCGCGTCAATGACGCCTCTTGGAACTGACCGGTGTACCCCACCATCGCTCTTACGCAGTCCCCTCCCTGGCCCATTTTACCATGACAACATATACCTGTACATCACCGCCCCTGCTCCTGCCCGCCCCTGCAAACTATCAAGGAGCGCCCGTATTCAGCCATACTACTAAAACCCGTCCATTACTGAAACTTGTTGGTGCACAAAGACAAGATGATAATGAACCATTCCACACAACACAAGATTGCCGCACATGTGGCTAATTGAACAGGTCATTAGTCATGCGACGGGTGTGTGCAGTACGGCAAGCAGTTTGCAGGCTCCGGCCATGCACGCACAACCAAGCACGGCATCCCGACCAGTAGCCGTTGGAACACATGGCCCAACCGGACCTGTTACCGCACAACAAGTGGCCCAACAATTCGCTGCCCCCACAGCCACCTCGGCCTCCTCCAAGCCCACCAGCAGCGCCGCCACATCGGCACCCCTTCATCTGCCTGTTGTACGCCTCGTCCGTCCCCTCGCCCATTTTGCCTCTCCTCCCTTCACCTTCCTACCTACGCCACATCGGCACCCTTTTACGTTCGCCCTGACTCCCAACCCCCACTGCCACGCGCCAGCACCAGCACGGACCACAAAGCATTGAAGCCCTTCGTGAAAGCTCCCGTGTACGCATCAGCTGCAAGTTGCACGCCGCCCTGTACTTCGCCCACTGAACAGTTGCTCGTTAAGCAGCTCCCAAGCTCCGCAGCCATGCCACGTCCTCGGCACGCAGGCTGCCCCGGCGCACTGATTGGTGCACCTCGCTCTTCAAACGGTTCCTGCTGCCCACCAGCGCCCCCTGCTCCACCAGCCAACGGAGGGCCGGCATGCGACAGCCCGCCCACACCCCTTCCACAACTGAGTCCTTCACGCCCCACGGCACGCCCAGCCGCCGCAGGCCGGTCAACGTGCCAAGGTCACCATTGAAAGCTGCTGAGACGTACAAGCCGAAGTGGCCCTCCTCGCCGGCCCCTGGGCCCCCCAGGCATCCCGGGTGCTGTGCCACCAGCCACTCCAGCAGCACCTGGTTTCCACTTCTCACCGCTTCTCGCAAAACTGCATAGCCGGGACGGCACCCCGGCCGCTGCTGCAGCAGGTACTGCACCAGGGCCAGGTCGCCGCGCACCGCTGCTTCCTTGAGCGCGCGCTCTGCGTCCCAGCCCCTGCACCCCGCCTCGCCCACCAGCAGCTGCACCGCCTCCAGCAGGTCCCGGCTGCAGGCTGGCGTGTGACGGGGCCACCTTTCGATCAAGCTCGGTAGATCCAGTCCGGCCGCAGAAGCCCGTGCCTCACGCGCCAGCCAGCGGACCATTGCGACACTGTCAACCCCTGCTAGGCGGTCCTTGTACATGTAGTGAGCAGAAAGACTACTCCAGGCGTATTCCCCGGGACTGATCGTCGCGCCGGAATGGATTAGGACCTCCACCATTGGGATTCTGCCGGACCCAACTGCCCACGCGGCGGCACGCTGAGCTGCATCATGTGCTGCAGCCGGCTCCAAACCGGACAGCAGGTGCCGCACCACCTCCATCTGCCCCGCCGCTGCAGCTGCGCACACTAGCTGTCCACCCGGCGGCGGTGCACCCCGCTCCCGCAGCCACTGCAGCTTTGGGACGCCGTCCCTGCTCCCGGCTGCCTCATGCGCCACGCGGACCCACTGGTGGCCAGCTGCTCCCGGCAGGCCGCACCCCGCCTCGCCCACCAGCCATTCCGCAACCGCCAGGTCGGCGTGCCGCAGGGCGGACTGCAGCACGTCGGAGCCGCCCATGGGGCAGCCCTGCTCGCGCAGCCAGCGTAACCGGCCCAGGTCCCCCGAGCGGGCGGCGGCTGTGGCGGTGCTCTCCTGCAGGCGGCACCGCCCGCCTTCCACCGCCAGCAGCCACTCCACCTTGGCCACGGCGTCCGGGGTGGCCGACCCTGCTGCCGCGTCCAATGCGCGTTGAATGTCGGTCGGGCCTTGGGTGTGCTCGCTGCTGCCGCCGGCGTGCCCCTCTCCGGTGTCCTCCTGCCGCAGAGCCTCGCATGCAACCTGCAGTCCCGCCAAGTCGCAGTACTGCGCCGCAGCGCCCAGGGTACGGTCAGTGTCCACTAATTCACGGCAGTGTTGCATAAGCCATCCGAGCAGGTGCGCGTGGCCTGCCTTTGCTGCTGCCAAGCCAGGGTCTGGGTAAGGTACGATATGAAATACGCGCTGCAGCGGACCCGGGAAGACGCTGTGCTGTAGCATTGCCCGCGCCACCTCCAGGTTCACCTCGCTCCCGCTGACGGCAGCCGCGCACAGCAGCTGCTGCTTGTGCCGGAGGGTCAGCTGCCGCGCGTGCTGCTGCCCTACCTCCACGGCCCAGGGCACGGCGTGGGGTGGCAGCGGCTGGGACAGGGAGGCGGTGCAGTGGTCCGGGCCAGTAAGGCCTGCGGCTGCGTACGCAGACACCAGGCGGCCGCTGAGGGCGCGGTCGTTGGGGGGCAGGAAGGACAGGATGTGCTGCTGGAGCGCGAGGGGCAGCTGCAACCCCAAGTTTTGGCTGCTGCTGCACATAACTTCCGTAGTTGCCACAGCGAGATAGGGCGATGCGCAGGGCTGCGGGTCAGGACAGGGAAGGAGGCCTAGACTGAGTCGTCAGCGAACAGCAACGGCAACTGTACATGACAGCAACACCATATCGCAAGCACTCCTTTGTCTGCCTGGACAATCGCCGGCCGATCGACAAGGCTAATTGGAAAAGGCGCGCACTGGGAGGCTTGCCTTTCTCTTGGCCAGGTTTGCAGCATATGGCTTGTTGCAATGTTGAATGGGTGCGAGGCGGCCGACAACCTACCGTTGCCGGAGAAGGGCGAAAGAAGGTTGCGCGCCGGTTCTGGTGCTTTGGTGCCGGGTAAGCGGTAATTATACCGCAACAGTTCTTCGTGTCGTAGAACCTGCTAAGACAGAACCTGCTATAACAGTGATCTGTGCTTTATGTGTCGCTTCACTGGGGAGCGGTGCTAGCTACCTGTCTTGGCCCCGCCCCCTGCTGGGCAGGCCAACGAGTCATTGAGCCGATGCCGCAAGGGCCAGGCACGTGCGCAGCCGGATGCGGTGAGGGGAGGTACAATTCATATATCAGAGCAAAATTATGAAGACAAGCGCACAAGCCCGCGATGGCATGTGCGATGGCACGTGTGCACCACGTGTGCGCCGGAAGGGCCAGCAGCATGAGCAACAGCAGCAGCTGCAAGGCAGCGGGGCAAACCATTGGAAGCTTCCGGTGGGGGAAAAGTGGGTGCCGTCCCCGCCTCCAATCCCACACGTCGGCATGGTAATACCACGAGCACCTCCAAAAAGTCTCGTCGCCCGCTGAAACCACAGCCACGACCACAGCTACGAGCTACCCTTATCGGTACGGCCGCAGCTTCCAATGGCGCCACCACACCCTGCACCCGTTTGGCAATTGGTGTGACATTCCTGGTGGTGTGGCCACACGGTCGTTACTGGCTCCGCCCACACTTCTCAAGTCAGAAGGTATCCAGTAACATCATATTCTAGTGTTGTGTCGCTACTTGGGCGCCTGTGGTCGCAGTGGTTGTTGGGGCGCGTGGGCCGGACGGTGGATTGTTTGTCATTAGGGCGTACTGTCTCATATTCGCCTGGACTGGGGGCTTTAAAGTTTCCGTTGATCGTCATTTGTATGGTTACGGACAAAAGTCCGCGCAAAAACAATGATATGCCCCTTCTTGCGGTGCTGAACACTGATCTCTTTAGTAAAAGGCGAAAGAGATATGAGAATGTTTTCACCGCAGGGCCGGTATCTAAACAGTGAAAATTCCATGGCCCCGGCCCTACGGGTTGTATATACGGTGAGCCGGCAATGCGATGGTGGGTACTATAACGACCAGTGGCGACGCTACCACTGCCGTGCGCAACGGCAGTTCCCCTACGTATGGATACATTACTACTGTAGCATAACAGTGGTAGGCACAAATGCATCGTGGAGTGCCGTGGGTTACTGACTGGGCGCCCTGCCCACACGGCGACCCGGCGGGTGGAGGCGGGTGCGTGCGCCGCTGCGGCAGTGCTAGCAGTATACACGGGGCCATCCGCGCTCAGACCTACCCAACCCGGCCGACTCAACTGGCAGCTCCGCCTCAGTTACGGTACACCATGATCATGGCAAAGACGGCCGCCAATGAACGGTCGCCGTGCGTCAGCTTGCCAGGGTGGTGAGAGGCCCTGCGCCTTTGACCCCCGCCCTTCTGACCCTCGTCTCCGCCCCCATGTTACGTGGAATAGCCCTCAACCGCAGAAGCCGTGTGCCACATCCCTCCCTGGTCCCTGCAGAGTCACACCGCAGTGGCGGTACTTTGTCGGTGGTTACAAAGGCTGACGTGTCTATGCAAGCATGATCCGCCCAAAACGGTGCGCAGCAGGCAGGCGGCGGTACAGTACCAGCAGTTGAAAATGCGCCGACCTGCATGCACACTTTGAACTGTAGACGGTAACTGAACCGTACGGCGTCTGCAATAGATGACCAAGTCACATGGCACATGCGCGCAACGTGCATGGGCACCCCTAGGCACGCGAGGCGAAACCCGGCGCTGCTGGCTGACAATCAAGGCCAAACCGCCACAGGCACACACCACACAGCCTTCCTGCAATGTGAGTCGTCAAACCAGGCCCAGTACAGCTGCGCATGCTTCCAGTGAGGCGGCCAGACGACGCAGGGAAGGGTCTCTGCACCAGGCCGCTCGAAATAGCCCCACGCCCGCTGAGGCGCTTGGTGCCCGCCACGCTTTGCCTCGCCAGTCGGCTGCACATCTCTGCGCATCCACACCTGCCTACGGCGCAGCTATGCCCGCACCAAACGTGGCTCCTCCTCCTCCTCTTCCTCCTCCTCCCCTTCCTGAACGCACAGTACCCTGAACTCACAGTACCCAAAGCAGCATGCAGCTCGCTACCGCATTGCCGCGAGCCGCCGAGGTACAGGCCTCCCCCCAACATCCAAGACAAGCGACCAAACCTCTCAAACACGAACACAGAAAGTCAACACCAGTCAAAACTACAAGCGCACTACCCAACGTGGACCTCCGGCCTCCTTGCACGCGCACCAACAAACGCGTGGCGGGCCGGCGGCGTGTCCTTCAAGACACGCGCGTTAGGGCCACGTGTCAGGGGCCACGTGTCATGCACGTGTCGTGTCATGCACGTGTCATGGCTTAGAAGCCGCCGAAGTCGCCGCCGCCGGGCGCGGGCGCGGGCGCGGCCTCCTTCTCGGGAATCTCGGTCACCACAACGTCGGCCAGCAGGAAGGTCTTGGCCACCGAGCAGGCGTTCTCCATCGAGCAGCGCACCACCTTCATTTGGGGGAAGGGCAGGAGTGAGGGTGGGCAGGGTGTTGGAAGTCGAAAACGTGCGCAAGTGTGGGTCCGAAACAATGTGCAGGCATTCTCCAGCGAGCAACGCACCACATTGTCAGGCGGACGGCAGGGCGCTGTGGTTCGCTTGTGTGCAACCAAGCCCGAGGCTTGGTGTGCACAGCGCACAATGAGCCACCCGTGCGCCAGGCAGTTAACGAACGGGTTCAGTAGGTCGGCAGGAGCCGGGGAACCACGCGAGGCAGCGGGCTGATGACGTTCGCAAGAGGGAGCCCATGGCAGCCACGCGGTCACTACGACCCCGTGTGTCGTACAAGATCGTTGCGGTTGCCGTACCTTGGTGGGGTCGATGATGCCGGCCTCCATGAGGTCCTCAAACTTGTCGGTGGCGGCGTTGTAGCCGAAGTGCACCTGGACAGGGGGGCAACACATGCGGCAGCACGACAGGCATAGTGATAAGATATCGTCCAACCCAACAGGCAGGTAAAGACAGAGGACAACATGGGGCCCTGCCACGCACGCGCGACTCTTGCCCACAACTGCTTAGCTCCCTCACAAGGCCCCCGAAAACTTTCATGACCAGCAGTCCACCACACCGGTTCTGCACCAGCGGCGCCAGCGACGCCCTAATAGCCAGATCGCGCAACCCACATGCCCCGTAACCGTCACCACGCTGCCGTTGACCCCCTTGACCCATATTCACCCACGCTCCCGCTAACCCACCTGCCCGGCGGCCGTGCCGTCAATGACCTTCTGCATCACCACGCTGCCGTTGACACCGGCGTTGTGCGCAATGAGCTTCAGGGGGTAGGTCAGCGCGCGCCGGATGATGTCGGCGCCCATCTGTCGGGAAGATATGGGACAGCATACGGTTACTTGTACGACCAGTGCTTGGTATGTTGATATTGCTTATTGTAGGCCGGCAAGTCAGCGCGCGACGGATAATGTCAGCACCCACCTGTCAGACACCTAACAATGTGCAAAGGGGAACGAGTCAGGACGGGAACGGGGACTAGCGGAGTGTACGGGTAACCAGGGCCAAGAGCTGGTGTCGGCGCCCATCTGTAGGGTATGTGCACGTAGAGGTGAGACCGGAAGGGTATTGTACCCGTGTGTAAAGGTGCGTACGTCATTCGGACTGCGATACCACACCGCGACCCACCTTCTGCTCGGGGTCAGCCATGGAGTCCTTGATGGCGTCCACGCGGGTGGACAGGCGCAGCAGCGCGTTTTCGTCCCCTCACCCTTAATACACATACGCCCCTTAATACACATGCACCACCACCCACCTTCTGCTCGGGGTCGGCCATGGAGTCCTTGATCGCATCCACGCGGGTGGACAGCCGCAGCAGCGTGCAGCCGCCGCCAATGACCACGCCCTCCTCCACCGCCGCCTTGGTGGCGTTGAGCGCGTCCTCAACACGCAGCTTCTTCTCCTTGAGCTCCGTCTCGGTCTGGGCGCCGACCTGTGTGTACAGGGCATGTGTAGCGGCAGAGTCAGCGGGCGTGTGACGTAGCAAGCAGGTGTGCACGGATCGAAGTGCCAGCGCGCCCTCCACGCGTGGGTTTGCAGCGGACTGACGGTTATCAACGCCAGGATACGGGAGCGCAGCTTAAGGACTGCTGCTGTGCAGCACATGTGCGTACCTACGGCCTGTACACACGATGTCGATACGGGTCCCCGATACGTACCGTATTTCCGTGACGCACCTGGATGATGGCCACGCCGCCCGACAGACACGACAGCTATATAGTGATCACAAACCATGAAAGATTTATCACGTGTGATGATTTATACAACACAGTCATTCATCTTACCTGGATGATGGCCACGCCGCCCGACAGGCGAGCGATGCGCTCGTTGAGCTTCTCCCGCTCGTACTCCTGCTCCGTGGCGGCGGCCAGGTTGCGGATCTGGCGCACGCGGGCCTCGACGTCGGCCTGCAAGACGGGAAACAGTAACATGCCATTAACATGACGGTCCTTGCATTGCTGGATTACGTAAAGCAACATTACGACATGCTCCGTGGCCGCCGCCAGGTTGCGTACAGGTATGTCTCCTCCGCACGCACACGCTGGGGTGCGCACGCGTGCAGCTCACCGCCTCCGCCTTGGCCGTTCATCGTCACACAGCATGCCAGCAACCATCCATACTACCATCCTCCCTTCTCCCCAAAACGTTTGTAATACCATGTTACCGTCCCACTTCAACACTACGCACCTGGGTGCGGCCGTCACCGACGATGGTGCAGTGCTCCTTGGAGATGGACACCTGGGGCCGGAGGAGAAGAGGGGAGCAGGGGTCGGGGTCGTGAGAGAAGAGCACCCGGCGGGGTCGCGGGGTTCGCGGGGTCGCGGGGCACAGCCGGAAGCCGACTTGCTCTCTGTAGTGTAAAGCCCATGCCCCTTAACCCACGCTCGCTGATACACATGGCTGACACGTAACCTAATACACATGCCCACCTTGGCTGCCACGCCGTGGCCATGTCCAGGCTCGTGCCCAGCTCGTCCCGCACCACGGTGCCCACACTCGTGCACGCTAATACACACCCGCAGCTAATACACATGCCCACCTTGGCGGCCACACCCAGCACGTCCTCCGTGGCCTTGTCCAGGCTGACGCCCAGCTCGTCGCGCACCACGGTGCCGCCCGTCAGGATGGCAATGTCCTCCAGGTAGGACGACTTGCGCTCGCCGAAGCCGGGCGCCTTCACGGCCACAACCTGCGAGGGATCCATGGGTGAAAACACAAACCTGGTTTACATTTCTTCGAGTGAGCAGGTGCCTTCTATGTTGTAAAGGTATCGCGGTATCCACAGCCCGCCGAAGCCGGGCCCCGCCACGGGCCCACGGCCAAGCCGCGCGCCGCACACCAGACCTGCATGCGATGACAAAAGTCCCCATGCCACGCGTGGGGGACCATAGCTTGCAGTGCTGGTGGCCCGTCGCCGCGTTCAGGCTGGCCAGCGCCTCTTGCTCCGCCGCGTCACCTGCCCCGCTGCTGCCCACAAGCTAACACACATGCTCGCTACACACCTTGAGCGTGCCGCGCAGCTCGTTGACAACCACGTGGGCCAGCGCCTCCTGCTCTACCTCCTCAACCATGTACCCACACTCGAAAGACGCTACTACACACGGTTGCTAATGCACACCTTGAGCGTGCCGCGCAGCTTGTTGACCACCAGGGTGGCCAGCGCCTCCTGCTCCACCTCCTTACCCATGCACCCACACCCGAAACGCTAACACACACGGCTGCTAATACACACCTTGAGCGTGCCGCGCAGCTTGTTGACCACCAGGGTGGCCAGCGCCTCCTGCTCCACCTCCTTACCCATGCACCCACACCCGAAACGCTAACACACACGGCTGCTAATACACACCTTGAGCGTGCCGCGCAGCTTGTTGACCACCAGGGTGGCCAGCGCCTCCTGCTCCACCTCCTCAGCCATGATCACCAGAGGGTAGTTGCCGCTGTACGGCGATGAGTGACAAGTGGCGGTTGGCGGTTAAGTGGCTTGGACTGACTGTTGCCGAGCGAGCGTGGCGCTGCCTTCGGCCAAAAAACGCTGACGGCGCACGGATTGTGCAGCGATGCACTTGCATGGTAACATCACAACATAAGACTGCACAGCAGGTCCTAGGACAGGGGTGCTGTTGCTGGCACTATGCCATGCATTAAAGCACCGCGATAGAAGCACCGCAGGGAACCTTGTCTCCACCCCACCCACCGGATGGCGGACTCCAGGATGCCGATGATGTCGCGGGCGCTGCTGATCTTCTTGTCCACCAGCAGGATGCGGGCGTTCTCGTACTCGCACAGCTGTGGGTTAGCAGGTGGGGCGCGAGGTTAACACACGTGCAGCAGGTGTGTGAGGTGCTGCTAATCTTCTTGTCCACCAAGAGGATGCAAGCTTCCTCATACTCGCACAGCGGGGGGTAACAGGTAGGGATGAGGCGTGGGTGGAGGACAGGTACAGCTGTGCCCAATACCCGCCATATTGCAGACAATGCTCATGCCTTGCTGTTTGGTTTGCGGCTGCTACCCACCATGCGCTCGGGGTCGGTGACGAAGTAGGGGCTGTAGTAGCCGCGGTCGAACTGCATGCCCTCCACGAACACCAGGTTGTCCTCCGCGGTCTTGGACTCCTCCATTGTCACCACGCCCTGGCGGCCAACCTGTGGGGGTTAAGGGCGTGTGGGGGTTACGACGGTGTGTACTACCATGGGCGTGGGTTAGAGCGGCGCGCAGTGGCACCTAGTTTGGATCCCTCCATGGTCAGGCGACCAACCAGTGGGAGTGAAGGGTGTGTGCCACAAGCAAGGATGTAGGTGACCGGCGGAGTGTGAACCGGCGGAGGGCGCAGGGTAGGCACTCCAGGAGCCACGTACGCTGGACGCTCCGCGCACTGGGGTGCTTCACTAACTGCTAGGCCCCAGCCGAGTTACCAGAAGGACCCGGGCGAAGCCACGCTACTCGCAGCTGCGGCCAACCCCGGTCCCGCCCCGCCCAGGCCCCTTCCCTTCCCCGGTGCCGGCTGCGAGGTGGGCCTTCCACGTTCCGGCGCTGCCATGGTGCCGGTGGGCATGCCATCATGCGGGCCTCCCGCATTCCAGCGCTGTCCCTCGCTGCCACGTGCCACCCCCGGCCCCCGCCATACGCCCCAGGGGTCCTCCCGCGTTGCTGCGCTGTGACTGTGCCGGTGGGGATGTCATCATGCGGGCCCTCCGCGTTCCGGCGTTGTTCCCCACTGCCACGTGCCCCGCCCGGCCCCCGCCATGCCCCGCACCGCCGCCAACACGGCCGGGAGGGCGTAGGAATGAGCCTCCAGAGCACCCCGCCACATCCGCCTCGCACCCCTGGCGCTGGAGCCCTAAGCACTGCACCGCGCCGCACCGCGCCGCACTCACCACCCCGCCCCCGCCGCCGCAACTGCCGCTGCTGCTTTCGCCCTGAGCACCGAGGCTTCCGCACAGGCTAAGACGCCCGCCGCAGATCTGCACGCTACGCCCGCCGCCCGCCCGTTTCGTACGGACATCGCCCCCGTCCTTACTGCGTCCTCTGCCGCATGCTGCCAGCGTCGGCATACCTCCGGCCCCCTTCCCCTCCGCACGCCGCTCCGCTGCCCCGCCGCCTCCATGCCCCGGCCGTACGCCCTGTGCCGCCGCTCATGCTGTCCGCCGGATGCTGTCCGAGGAACAGATGAAGCCTCTGCTGCACATCCTGTAACCGTAGCAGCAACAGCTGCTGCTGCTGCACCTGCTGCTACATATGCTGCCGGTGTGTTCCCGCCCAGGTGTCAAAAGGCACTTGGCAGCGGCCATGCGGGCCGTGCTGTGGCGGTGAGCCCTGGTCGGCCCCGCCCCGGGCCTCAGCCCCCGCGGCCGCATGGTGGAGCTGGCTGCTGCTGCAGTTGAAGACGTGGCTGGATCCAACATGTGGCTGTATCCAACACTCTAATGTGTCCCCTTGCCCCAAACGCCAACCCCCAAACTCCCAGTAACGCACAGCCCTCCCCCGCGTTTGTCGTCGTCCGCATGCCTCCGCCTTGGCTACGGCGTACCTGACGCGTTGCTGACCCGTGTCTTCCTGCCCCGCAGCCCCCTAGCACACACCGTGCAGGTAATACACACCCCTTTTGCTAATACACATGCTCCCACCTTGGCCATGGCGTCGCTGATGAGCTTGCCCACGTCGGGGTTGCCGCCAGCGGACACGGCCGCAACGTTGGCAAGGTCCTTGTCGCTGCAGGAAAGTAAGTACCATGGCAAAGAGCAGCAAGTCGGCCTCGTCGCTGCAAGCTGGAAAATGCAGGGATGTGGTGTGAAAAAATGCAGGGATGTGATGGTACTTGTGCGACAAGCATAGGTTGCAGGAGCGCGGATACGACACGCTTCCACGTGTTGGGTACTTAGCGCCACGTGACTGCAAGACCCGAGCACTACAGTAGCCTCCATCGTAAAAGTAGAGCTGCACAATCACAACCGATACCACGCGCCGTGCCGCCCCGTGCTGCGCTGTGCTGTGCTATGCTGCGCCCCGCCGCGCCCACCTGTGCACGGGGGAGGAGATGGCGGCCAGCTCCTTGACCAGCGCGTTCACCGTCTTCTCCATGCCGCGGGTCAGCTGGGGGGAGCACGGGGTGCACGTGTATTAGCAACACGTGGGTTTACCCTCAGCGGATACACGCGAGCTTCTCGTGCATCGTCCTTCCCACGCCGCGGTCAGCTGATCGAAGCAGGAGGATGGGTATGGGCGCATGAGTGCTAGCACCGTTTGATGGTGTGCATAGGTTTTGCGCGGGGGCAACATGCGTCAGCACCAAGTGTTGGTGTGCATCGTGGTGGCGTGCGGGCCTGTTCTGTACGACCCAAGCCACCAGCCTGTATGGCGACGCAAACGAAGCAGGCAGCGCGGCCAATGCAATACAGCACACACACGCACCCCAAAGCACTTTCAAGCCCCACCTGCACGGGGTTGGTGCCCGAGGCCACGATCTTCATGCCCTCGGCGATGAAGGCGGCGGACAGCACCGTGGCGGTGGTGGTGCCGTCACCGGCCGTGTCGTTGGTGCGGGCAGCCGCCTGGCGCACCAGCTTGGCACCAATGTTCTCAACGGGGTCGGACAGCTCAACCTTGGAAAGGGAGAAAAGGGAAAGAACAACGGGCAGGGGGCAGCAATGTCAACTTGCGTGTGGTTCAGAGCTGTGAAGGCATTGGGTCGTGTTGGGTGGCAATGAACAAAGAACAGGTTGCTCGGCGGTTGCTCCGACTGAGGGCCCCACAGCCCACGTCCCAACGTTCCTGTGCAAGACCCTGGGACGGAACCCTTATGTGAGGCAGGCTGGAGAGCCTGGGCGGCTGAAAGCTCGTCATAGGGTGCCACGCGCCCACGAATGGAGCAGGGGCCCGTGGCACAGACCCCGCGTGCCCCGCGAGCGCCTTCGCCCAATGCGACCGATGTGTGCCCAGGTACCCTGCTGACGCCATGCAAACACCCTGCTCATCCGCCGCTGTGCAACTCCGCCCCGCCGCTGTTGCTTGGCAGCTCGCCATTGCTGCTGCCAAGCGCTGCTGACTCCGCCGCCGCTGTTGCTCACTCCGCCGTACCCACATTAGCAGTCCGCTGCTGCTCCACAGCCAAACGCGGCGGACCGCCCGGCCCGGCCGCCATGCCCGACACTGCCTACGTCGCCCGTTCCGGATGCCCTGCGGCACAGTAAGTATGCCGCCGACCCCAAAGCTACAATTCGCTTGCCGGCTTGCCTCCTTCATTACCCCGCTGAATACCGGCGAAAGTAACTTGCTTCTGCTGCAAGCGCGATACCGAGGCATCCTGACGTGCCCCTCAATCCAAACTGACTTGGTCACCCGCGGCCTTGCGGTGCGTTCCAACCAAAGGCCGGTGCGCTCCGTACGCCGCCGCCGCCGCCGCTGCAGCTCCTGCTGCTGTCGCTGCTGCTCCTGCTTCTGCTTCTGCTGCTCCGCCAGGGGCGCGTCTCACAATGCCATCGCATCAGGATTAGTAAATTCAGTACGTAGCCTCTGATCCCGGCCCCTTGTACTTTGCACGTTGCGGGTACTGCCCCAGCCATCATCGTACTAGAAAGCCACACCGTCGAACGCCCCGTTCGTGCCCGCAACCTCTACCTCAGCCGCTGCTGCTGGTTGTGTTGCTGCTGCCGCTGCTACTCCTGCTTCTGCTGCTGCTCTGCAGCAGCCATGGCGGGCAACCCCAGCGCGTCTAGGTTGGCCGACTATCCTAGCAGTACTTGTGGAGACGTTCCGCCCCGCGCCGTGTTTGTAGGCCCCCCACCCTCACCTCGCGGGCAATGGTGACACCGTCGTTGACGATCTTGGGGGAGCCGAATTTGGTCTCCAGCACCACGTTGCGGCCCTGGGGAGGAAGGTGGCAGAAGGTGGCCAAGGGTGTTGCAGGAAAGCGGCAGAACGTGCAAGGAGGGGAGGCACACAATGGGAGCGTTGTGCTTATGTGGTACACCCGCAACAGTGCCATGGTGATGCAGCACTGCAGTTAGCGGGTAGGGTGTGAAGGTCCCGCGTGGAATGCGGTAGGCAGCCTTGGGTGCGCCGTTAGCACACCTTGGGGCCGATGGTCACGCCGACCACGGTGGCCAGCTTGTCCACACCAGCCTGCATGCGCTTCAGCGCCTCCATGTTCTTGTTGAAGTGCAGCTCCTTGGCGGCGCGCACGACAACGCTGCGCCTGCAGCGATGACAGGCAAGGAGCGCAAGGATGAGGAGGAATCGTCGGGAAATTTCGTGAAGGGAAGCAACTTTGACCCAGCACCTGCCCACGCAATTGTGGCGAACGTAAGGAATGCTATATTCAGCATGCAGGAAACAGTGTCGTCGGCATAATGCAGGACCGGGACTGGGTGGGCAAGCGTTGCGAGGGCGACCACGAGACACCCGCGTGCGAACGCATCCGACTGGGACTTTAATTCACTGCCAATATGCATATGAAATCTGCTGTATGCTGCATTTGCCCACTCGGAGGCGTACCTGCCCCGGGCAGCGGCTGGCGCCTGAGCCTTGCCGGAGAACGCCCTGCGCGAGCCACACGACGTAGTTCCAGTGAAAACTTGGTACGTAACAACTGCAATTGCTGGTCGATCGCTGGCTTGCCCTAGTGTATTGCTTCTCTAGCGCCGCCTGCAAACTGCAACACTCGCCTGACACTAGTCTGGGCCATGGTGCTGATGTTTGACGTTGCGGACGTTTCAACGACAGTGCACACGCGCAAGTTGGCGTGGCCGGGAAAGAGCGACAGCGTGACCGTTCTGCTTCGGGATAACTCAATCGTCGGGGCAACGAACTCTCTCGGCCAACTCCCTCCCTCCAACTCTCGGCCCGCTCCCGCTACATTACAGCTCTTTCACAAACTTGTAATATTATAATGTATCGAGTGATCACCATCACCATCATTGCATGCACAACGCCCTCACCCCTCAGACCTCCTGGACACAGTCCGTCTCAGCTCAGGATGCTGCTCACCCACCCATTGCACCTGCCAACACCCAAACTTATAACACACCGTACTGGAATCGTCTGAATGTGGACAGGGGCTCGTGTGTGCATGCCCTCGTGGAGGCTCTGGGTGCAGGGGAGTCCTCTTCCCTCTTCTTCCCATCTTTGCGCTCCCCTGCCCCCTGCTCCTGAGGGAGGAATGGCTCCAAGACTTTGAGGACGTTGTTGAACATACTGTCGAAAAGTTATCGAGAGCCAGGTGTTTGTACGAACGTTACTCCTGACGCGGGGACTTCGGGTACGCGCACGAGGTACGCGGCAGGGGAGACCTACGTAGGCCACAGGGAGCCCCCTTGGGAGCCTGATTTTTTGCCACTTGAACCGCAATCCGGTACGTGTTTACTGATCTTATAATGTGTGTCACTTCTCACCAACTTGTAGCAGCCGGCCCTTCCCGCTCTTCCGCGCACGCCTTTACTCGTTTACTGTCACTGATACTGGACTTAGCGAAGGTCGCTGCTTTGTAACTTCGTTACCATATCTATCCACATTTGGTGGCGTGCGGTTCGACCTTGTGCTTTGGCGCCATCCCTCTACCCCATTCGCTCTTCGCATGTTGGCCCGGCAATTGCACATCGTTGACGACACATAGCCATGAACGTGAGATGACAGGAGCGTATCGAGCCGTCACCTGCCTACGGCAGTCCAGCTGCACATCCTGTCCCTCCTGTCCCCGAATGATCGCGCCCTCAATGGCCGCCTGGTGTCCCCGGATGCAGCCGAGGGCCTCTGCGGCCCGCAGCACTGCACCGCCTCCCTGTCCCAGCCGCTGCCGCCCCACGCCACGCCATGGGCCGTGGAGGCTGGGCAGCAGCACATGCGGCAGCTGCCCTTCGAACGCAAGTTCAGGCTGCTCAGCACAGCCGCTGCCAGCGGTTGCGAGGCCAACCTGGAGGTGGCGCTGGCGCTGCTGCAGCCGAGCATCTTCCCCAAGATGTCCAACCGTTATACGTCAGTGAAATACCCCGATCCTGGCGTGGCAGCGGTCAAGGCGGGCCACCCTCATCTGCTGGGCTGGCTGCTGCACCACTGCCCGGGGGCTGCTGCGCCCCCGAGAGGCGCTCCAGGCGGCTGCAGAGCACTGCGACCTGGCGGGGCTGCAGGCCGTGCGGATGGCGCTGCGGCATGGACTCAGCAGCAGCACCACCACCAGCAGCGGTACTGCCCTGCGTGCGGTGCTGGACCAGGGGGTTCTGGACGCAGCTGCTGGATCGGCCACACCTGACGCCGTGGCCAAGATGGAGTGGGTGCTGGGTGCCGCTGGAGGCGGCAGCCGCAGCCTGCGAATAAGCACCGCACGCGAAGCCATGCGCGTGGGGGACGTGGGCCGGCTGCGGTGGCTGCTGGAACGGGGCTGCCCGTTCTTCAACCCCACTTCCTTCGACTGCACCGGGAGGTACGGTGCGCTGCGGCATGCCATGCAGCACGCCTGCCTGGCCGCGGTGCAGTGGCTGGTGGACGAGGCGGGGTGCGAGCTGCCGGCGGCACACACCGCCGATCTGCGCGATGCTTGGACAACGTGGCACGAGCTCATGGAGGCCGCAGCCAAGAGTCCGGACGCTGTGGCCAAGTGGCGGTGGATGCAGGATCGAGGGGCCCCTTCGCTGCTGGATGCGGCGGAGGCCGTCGCGCACGAGCTGGGCGCGGCAGCAACCGGGGAGGATCAGGTGGAGGTAATGCGACACCTGGTTTCGGTGATTGCGCCAAGCAGGGTGCTTGTGGTTGACCCACCAAATGACGAGAAGGTGATGTGTTTTAGCGTTCCGATGGCGGAGTGCTTGCACAAGGCTGGCTTTCCGCTCACGGTCCAAGCATACGTGTGGGCTGCGTGGTACGGCAACCTAGCCCTGGTGCGTTGGCTGGCGTGCGAGGCTGGGGTGTCAGCTGTGGAGGCCACGATGTTTGACCTGGCAGATATGGTGTATGAATGGCCCTGCGATACAGCTGCACACAACCGGGACCTGCTGGAGGCGGTGCAGCTGCTGGCGGCCGCGGGATTCAACAAATGGAGCCCCTGTGATGCCGAGCTCGTTGGCGAAGCAGCAAAGCGGGGCAACCTGGCCCTGGTGCAGTACCTGCTGCAGCAGCAGCCGGGGCTGCTGCTAGCCGACGGGGCGGCGGCGGAGCTGTGGGAAGGAGCCGTGGAGGGCGGCTGCGAGGCGGTGCTGGAGTGGCTTGCAGGGCAGGTGGAGGGCCGTGGTGGCTCCCCGGGGAACCACCACTGGCACGGGGGCTCGCTGTACGTCTGCCCGGCAATGAGGGGTGACCGGGCCACGCTGGAGGCCCTGCGGCGGCTGGGCGTGCCGTGGGGCGCGGAGGACGTGGCGGTGCGGGCGATGCGGGCGGAGTGTCCGCTGCCGGTGTTGCAGTGGCTGGTGCGGCAGGGGGCGCCAGCGGGCAGCGTGGAGGAGTTGCGGGAGGCGCTGGAGGGAGGGATGCGGCAGGGCTTGTACGAGGTTGAGGCGTGGGATGCGTGGATGTGGGAGTTGGCGGCGGCTGCTGTGGGGGGTGGGGCTGAGGAGCTTGTGCAGCTGCAGCAGCAGCTGGGCGAATGGGTCGCGGCCTGGGCAGCTGGCAGCAGCAGCAGCAGCTGCTGCTGAGCGTGTGCGGCGAGATGAGCAGCAAGGAGTGGAAGGTCGTCGGTAAAGGGTGGTGGTGGCCGTAAGTGTGTGCGTTTTGGATCCGTGGTGACTAGCCGTAGGATTGGATGTCTGCAAAGTTGTACGACTGTGCAATGTTTCATGCATACTGTCGCGAGTGCGCCGTGCGGCTGGCGAGGAGCGAGGTTGCCGAGCAGATGCACGGTACCGTTGTGGCATGAGCGATGCGTCGTCTGAGGCCCGGAGCACAAGGCGTGTGGGTTGAAGCGTGGGCGGCTGGGGTGGTCGGCGCGGGTAGGCGGCAGTGAGGTCTGAGGGGCGGCGGTGAGGGTGTTGCTTTTCTTTTGTGGCCACGAATGACAAACGCAGGTATCAACTGACCGCACGCATACCTGATGCATGCTGGTACGTGCACAAAGACTGCTTACTGAACACGGTTTGGTATACAGTGTTGCCGGCGCGCTTGATGCTGGCGTGCAATGCAGCCAGGCACACGGTACTCTTACCATGCCACGAGGGATGCATGGTCTGCTGAACGGCGCAGGGGGCCCTGGGTCTGAGGCTCTTGAGCACACCGCGAAGGCTGGATTGCGTACAAGGGAGTGAAGGGATGGCCAGATTGTCGTGCTGTGCATGAGTGTGAGCCACGCACGGCGGAGCAAGCGTGTCCTCGTTGTATCAATGCGCACAGCGTCCACAACCTGCCCAGCCAGCACCCCGCCGCTGCCCCGCTGGTGAAGAGGCAGACGCACGCCGAAGCTGCAGCCTCACCATTTGCTGCTCACACCAGCCCGTGCTACAAGACAGACACAGCTTAAACAGTGCCGGTGCTGCGGAGCAGTCTGAAGAGGTTCAGCACGCAAGCACCAAATGAAGCAGCTCCCTCGCTCGACAATGCAAACCCGGTCAACGGTCAGACACATTTTCCAACCAACAACGGTAACATCCAGGGTCCGACATTAGCCACCAGTAGCCACAGGTAACAGTGGGCACGGCAGTTCAAAAGGTCACAGTGCACTATTGGGCAGGAAACGGTCGGACTGCTCCTAAACACACGTGTACGACGCGCATCTCAGCTGGCCGCTTGCCCTGCCAATACCCTCAAGCACAGAATGCAAGATATAAAAAACCAACGCCTTGGCGCCCAACAGCACAGCAGGTGCACACAGCAACGAATATCTTGGCTTCTCGCTTACCCTGCCCCCAGGTGCATGTGCTAAGACACGCAGCAGCTCTTGGGTTCCGTTCTGGTTAGGCTGCCCCACCAAGCAACAGACACTGTCAAGCACACGTTAGCCCATGGATAAGCCCACACTCCTCGATGTGTCCGCAAGCTAGCTGCTCCCCGAATCACCACCGCCCACAAGTCTCTTCAGCCACGCCCCGCCCCCCCAAGTACGGTGCAAGACCGTTACGTCCCGGCTTCTCATGCAGCCTGCCCCCATTGACAGGTGCAAGCTGGTGCAAGACATGCACAGCTCCCCGATTAGCTTGCCCGCATCAAGCCGTGCATTGTTCGCGTCAGCCCTCAAGCTGGCCCGCCCATCATGCCACGCCGTCAGTCGAGCCTCAAGCTACCTAGCTGCTTCCCTTGCCTTGGATGCCACAGCCCACCAGGCTCCGCAGCCACGCCCCCGTCTTGGCACTCATGCGGTTACGTTTCAGCGCACAAGACACATCCCGTAGAAACTCCTCCTCACTGCCCAACGGCAACCCCTGCTCCACCAGCCACCGCAGCGCCTGCCCGCAGCAACCCACCCGCACCGCCGTCGCCAGGTCATCCCAAGGGGTCCACGCCACGCCCAGCCGCCGCAGGGCCGTCAGCGTGCCTAGGTCACCACGCTCTGCCGCCTCCGTATAAGGCCCACCGTCAGGCCGCTTCTCCTGCCATCCCGGCTGCCCCGCAATCCACTCCAGCAGCGCCTCGCACCCTGCCTCCGCCGCCGCCGCCACCACCTGCTCACACACGTGATACTGGTACGGCCGCACCTGCGTCAGGTACTGCACCAGCGCCAGGTCGCCCCGCCGTACGGCAGCCGTCATGACCTCGTACGTAAAGTACGTACCCATGTACCGCCCCGCTCGCCCGTCCTCGTCGTACTCGGCGTCAGCGCCGGTGTTGAGGCCATCGTAGTGCAGGGGGTCGTGCCAGCCCTCCCCCACCGCCAGCTGCACCGCCTCCCGCAAGTCTCGGCTGTTGCTGGTGTCATGGTCGGGCCACGCCTCAATTACACGCGCCAGCCTCCACCCAATGGGCAGTGGGTCCACACGTGCCGGCACGCCCCCCACTGCAAGCAGCTCCCCCTCCTCGGTGTACGTCGGGTGCACGAACACCAGGCCCGCCTGGTGCAGGTGTCTTAACATGGCCATGCTGCCCGAGCGCGCCACGCCATGTTCCAGCCGCATCGCGATCGGCTGGTCATCCTGCACCGCACGTGGGCCGTACACTGCCAGCAGGTGCTGCGCCACCTCCAGCTGCCCCGCTCTGACGGCCGCATACGCGGTGCATCGCAGTATCCTGCTGTCCGCCACATCCAGCGGCGGCGCCCCCCGCTCCTGCAGCCACTGCAGCTTACCCACACCATCCACTGCGCTCCGAGCCGAGGCAGCTGTAAGATCCTCCCAGCCGCTTGAGTACTCCTCAGCGCCCGCCGCCGGCAGCTCGCAGCCCGCCTCGTCCACCAGCCACTGCGCCACAGCCAGGTCTGCGTGCTGCAGGGCGCTCTCAAGCACGTCGCTCTCCCCGTCCATGGGGCAGCCCCGCTCCTGCAGCCACCGCAGCCGGCCCAGGTCCCCCGAGCGGACCGCGGCTACAGCGGTGCTGGGCCCCAGGCAGCAACTGCTCCCGCCAAATCCGGAAGCAGCGGCTGCAGCGGCAGCCAGCACCCACTCCATCTTGGCCACAGCGTCCGGGGTTGTGGACTTTGCTGCTGCATCCAACACCTGCTGCCCCAGCACCGGCGGGGTGTGCCCAATAGCGCTGGGTCCGTTTGTCCAGAGCGTAAGTTGGTCCCATACGGCTTGTAGCCCCGCCAGGTCGCAGTACCGCGCCGCGGCTTTGAGCAAGCTATGGGGGCGCAGCAGCCCCGGGCAGTGGCGCATGCACCAGCCCAGCAGCTGCGGGTGGCCTGCCTTGATGGCGGCCTTGCCAGGATCTGGACGGGAGTCTTGGCTTGCCCACGAGCTGTTGTGGGTCTGCAGCACCTCTGGGAAGATGCTGGGCTGCAGCAGCGCCAGCGCCACCTCCAGGTTCACCTCGCTGCCGCTGGCGGCGGCTCTGCACAGCAGCTGCAGCTTGTGCCGGAAGGGTAGCTGCCGCATGTGCTGCTGGCCTGCCTCCACGGCCCAGGGCGTGGCGTGGGGCGGCAGCGGCTGGGACAGGGAGGCGGTGCAGAGCTGCGGGCCACTGAGGCCGTCGGCTGCGTCCCGGCACGCCAGGCGGCCGTTAATGGCGCGGTCGTTGGGCGGCAGGAAGGACAGGATGTGCACCTGAATTGGGGTTGGCAGCTGCCATTAAATACTGCCGCTCTTGCTGCTGCGCTGCCCTTCTTTTAACCGGAGGTGACAATCTTTCGCCATGTTGAAGGCACCACGCCTGGGCCACGCAACGGGGTGGGGTTTGAGATGGGGTTGGAGTGGGGTTGGAGTGTTAAGGGTCACGGTGGGCAGGGCGCAGCAGGCAGGTCAGCTCTGCCCTACAGCAAGCCACCAACAACAAGTTCATACCGTGATATAATTGAGACTACCGTTTTGCTGGAAGCGTGGCAGTACAAGCGTCCAGGCAAAAGGCTTCGGCAGTCAGCATGTCGACAAGTTGCGTCACAAAGTCGAGGTGCATGCAACATAGCGTGCATGTGTAACTAAATAAGTCACTGGCGCCTCTCGCCTTTGGGACGGACGCGCACCGACACCGCAAGTTGCAGGGCTCTTGCGCAGGGTCGCGCCCAGATACGAGTGTCGAGTTTCCCGCCAGCCAGACAGCTGTAATTAATCCGGCGCAAAGCCCTTAATCAGCTTTATTCACGTCAAGCCACTGTAAGCATTGCAAAAGGTAAAAATTTATAAGAAGCAATATACGCAGTTGACAGGATTCGAACCTATGCGGGAGATCCCATCTGATTTCTAGTCAGACGCCTTAACCACTCGGCCACAACTGCTCCTCGAGATGTCAATGGAAAACATGATTAAAAATACATATCATCTAAACAAGGGTTTAAATGGCGGAAAAATCGTTCGCTCGCTCGCTCGCTCGCTCGCTCGCCCGCTCGCTCTCACGTTCGCGTTGTTCGTTGGCTGCACGTGTCAGAGGCTTATGGGTGCGAGCCCACGGCCGCCGTGCTACCATGCCTGCCCTGTGCATGTGCGGTGACTGACTGTCTCGTCCGAGTGTGTGGCAGAGTGGTGGGTGTGTGGCCCAGAGTGGTGTGTGGCAGAGTGGTGGGTGGTGCCCGGGGTGGTGGGTGTGGTACCCCGACCCCTGTAATGAACCAAACCAAACCACAGGCATTGGGTTGTGTGGTGGCTCAGTGTGTAACGACACCCCGGCTTGCAAGGCTATCTTGAGCTTTTTCATCTGTCGCTGGACTAGTCGATCCATTCTTGACTCGCTGCGTAAGTGAGGGGCCGCCGCTGGTGGTCGTGTATTACGACATGCCTACCATCTGTATACTGGCTGGCATAACGAAAACCGTGTCGTACCGGCTGTATGTACAGCGACCAGCAAAGGTCCGATCTTGACACGCCACTAAGCAACAAAGTGTGCAAAGCAAGTCCCGCTGCACCAGTAGTGCAAGGTATCACACGCATCACACTAGCGGACCACAAAACGGCATCTTCAGGCCTGCTGTACAAGAATGATTTTACAAGTTCGGTGCCTTTTCCTTTTCGGTCCCACCCCGTCACCGTACCTCCCGTACCATGGCCACACGCCGCCACCATTTGCACCTCACGCCCCCTGACCCTCAACACCCCGAGCTGCATCGCCAGCCGCCAACGCCCGCAGCCACTCCGCCACCTTAGCAAACACAACCCCGCGCTCTGCACGCGCCCCCGCTCTTTCCATCTTTTCCACTCGGCCCTCCGACAGTGGTCTCTGGGCTGCCATGCACCACTCCATGCTGCACGCCAAGCGGCAACCCTACTGTACAGACACCACCCTGCTCTACGCCCGGCCCATGCGTCGTAATGCTCCCCTGTGGCTGCCGCTGCCCCGCCTGCCGCCAGCCCCCGCAGCCACGCCGCCGCCTCAGCGCCGAGGGCCCTCCACTTCTCCACACGAGCCACCGCCTCTTCCACCTCCCCCGCCCCGCCCACCGGCAACCCCTGCTCCACTAGCCAGCGCAGGGCCGGCTCGCAGCAACGCCCTTTGATTGCCGTTACCAGCCCATCGTTGCTGCCCCACGGCACGCCCAGCCGCCGCAGGGCGCTCAGCGTGCCCAGGCCACCGACCTCAGCCGCATCCACGTAAGGGTTCTCCCCAGGGCCATCGAGGCACCCCGGCTGACCCACCAGCCACTCCAGCAGCGCCTCGCATCCAGCCTGTGCTGCATCATCCACGTCATCAGCTTGCGGCAGCAAACGCACTAGCTGCTGCTGCTCCTGCAGGCACTGCACCAGGGCCAGATCGCCCTTCTGCAGTGCCCTCGACAAGACCATGCGAGCTGTAAAGGCCTAAATCCCCTCGTCCACCTCCTCCTCCTCCTCCGCATCCGCAGCCGCAACCGCCATCCCTGCAACACCAAACTAGACAGCAAGGTTGCGTAATGTAAAAGCTGCCGTGTGTATTGGTATCACCGCGTGAAGACTCCCTCATATGCATCGTGTACGACTCAAGCTGCTGAGCAGGGGAGCTGAGCAGTGCTGTGCCCTGCGTGTCTGCCAGGGGCCGGGAGAGCTAACCATGGTAGAGCTTGCTGAAACGGCCTGCAGATGGGGGTGCTCCCGGCCTGGGTCAATGGGCTGGGTCAGGCTGGGTCGGGGGTCGGGGCTTGGGTCGGGGGAAGGTTTTCCACGTATGTCTGCCCTGTTCTACTGATACGGCGTGCAGCCACCGCCGCACTGCGTGCCCTGTTAAGTGTTAACGTGTCAGACCTTAGCAATTCCTTTACTATGCTGCATGAGCAGCATGCGCATGGCCATAGAGTGTCGTAAAGCTGCCAGCTGAAAGAGGCACTGCTGTCTCACAATTTGAGGCAGTCCTGGTCCTGGTTATTGGGGAAGAATGCATGAATCTGAACGGGTCAGGGGACGTGGTTGGGTCCCGGCAGTACCACAGCGACCAGGGGAGCTTTCCTTCAGCGATAGCGAATGCCCCATAAGCCTTACACCTAGGAACAGGCCCAGTCCCACCGACTCTTACAACGGCATGGTCCACCAACATAAGAGGTACAGGTACACCTTCCCACAGCCCCAGCCCCGCCCGCTGCTGCTGCGCCAGTCGACCTTACTACCCACGACCACCTGTCTCCGCCAGTCCGCCTGCCGCCTGACCCAGATCCCCGCCGTCACCTCCGTCCCTGCACTCACATCCAGCGATCCACGGGAGCGCCCCTGCTCACATCGTTGCACTGCCCGTGCGCGGTAAGGCAACACGCCGTACACACGCACAAGTCTGCGCACCCGACGCACGCAGAGGCGTACAATACGTACCGTCAACCTCACACCTGGTGCGCCCTACAAGCCTCCGGCTGCCCACCAACTCACACTTTAAAGACCGCGCAAGCGACACATTGTGTGACCCAGGCATGCCCACGTGCATACACAGATGTCTCCAGGCGCCCCATATGCGGCCCACAGTGATACAGTCATATCTCCGCACGCCCCAATACCGACAGGTCGCTCAGGCTCCTTGCCAGATCCCACTGCGCCGACCGCATGCACCGCCAGTCCGCCACGCCCCACGTCCCAGCCACTGTCTGGCCCCTGCCGCTGCTGCTCCCAATGCTCCTCGCTCCCTGCCAACAGCTCCCGACGCACAGCACCCCAACGACCAGCTGTCGCTCCCTCCCGTGACACGGAGACCCATCGGTTGGCCCCTCCATCCCAAGCGTCTGCGAAGGTGTACACCTCGCATGAAAGCAACTTCCAACCGCGCATGCATGCGTTCAACAGCCAGACAGCCACCCCGCCACCGTACATGCTGCACAGCCGCATAACGCCGCCACCACTCGTCACTCACGCCCCCTCGACCCTGAGCACCCCGAGCTGCATCGCCAGCCGCCAACGCCCGCAGCCATACCGGTACCGCTGCCACTACCCACGCCGAGGCGCCCCCGCCCCTCCGCACGCGCCACCGCTCCCTTCCATTCTGCCTTCCGGCAGCGGTCTACGGACTGCCATGCACCACTCCATGCTGCACGCCAAGTGGTAACCCAACTGTACGGACGTGGCCCTACTGCAACGCCCGGCCCATGCGTCCTAATGCTCCCCTGTGGCTGCCGCTGCCCCGCCTGCCGCCAGCCCCCGCAGCCATGCCGCCGCCTCAGCGCCTAGCCCCTGGTCCCGTACCGCAGCCTGCACCGCCGCCTCCATCTCCTCCACCTCACCCACCGGCACGCCCTGCTGCACCAGCCAGCGCAGGGCCTGCTCGCAGCACCCCAGCTGCACGGCGCGCGCGAGCGTGTCAAGCGACCCCCATGGCACGAACAGCCGCCGCAGAGCCGTGACCGTGGCCAGGTCGCCCTTGGCAGCCGACCGAGCGTACCAGTCCCAGTGGTCTTTTGATCCACCCAGGTGAAATACTGCCCACTCCAGCAGCGCCTCGCAGCCTGACTGCGCCGCAAGCTCCACTTTCAGGACGTCAAGCGGGCAGTACAAGGGCGCCAACCGCTCCACCTCCACCAGATACTCCACCAAGGCCGGGTCACCTCGCTCAATGGCCCCTGCCGCCACCATGACAGGTGACTCGTAGTCTTCAACATCGTCGTCCTCCCCCGTCCATAGATACGCGACATCAAGGTTCCAGCCCCCCGCCTTGGCCACCCGCATCAGCAGCTGCACCGCCTCCAGCAGGTCCCGGCTTTGCGCGGCCGTGTCCCTAGGCCATGTAAGGTTAAGTATATCCACCAACTGCATCGCCCGTGCACCAACCTGCACGCCCCCCTCGCATGCCAGCCACCGGACCATGGCCAGGCTTCCTGCCTCTGCCGCACCCCTGTAAGCCGTCCGGGTGAACACCAGGCCAGCCTGCCGCAGGCACTCCGCCATCGGGATGCTGCCCGACTTCGCCACTGAGAAACTGGACACGTCTGCGTACTTTTGCTGCAGCGGCCCAACAAGCGCGAAGGTCGCCAACAGATGCTGCATCACCTCCACCCGCCCTGACTCCATAACCGGCAAGGCCCATCCCGCCACAGCCAAGCTGCCATCCCTGACGAGGTCCAGCGGCGGCGCGCCCCGCCCCTGCAGCCACCGCTGCTTGGCCAACCCGCCAGAGCTCGAGAGGGCTGCCCCGACCAGCGTATCCCACTCCTCCGGCCCGCTCCCCGCCGCCGGCAGTACACAGCACCCCGCCTCGTCCACCAGCCACTGCGCTACGGCCAGGTCGGCGTGCTGCAGCGCGCTGAGCAGCACGCTTCTGCTTTCCCCGTCCATGGGGCAGCCCCGCTCCCGCAGCCACCGCAGCCGACCCAGGTCCCCTGAGCGCGCGGCCGCTGCTGCGGTGCTCTCTGACAGGCTGCAGCTGCTCTCCGCAGCACTGGCGCTCAGCACCCACTCCAACTTTGCCACGGCGTCCGGGGTGACGGAACCTACGACCGCGTCCAACACCCCCTGGGATAACGCTGGGCAGTTGCTGCTGCTGCTGCCACTGCCGCCGCTGCTGTTGCAACACCCATAATGGCTCCGCAGGAGCTCCCAGATCGCCTGCAGCCCCGCCAGGTCGCAGTGCCGCGCTGCTGCGGCAAGCACATGTTCAGGGCACAGCAGACCCGGGCAGCGGCGCAGCAGCCAGCCCAGCAGCTGCGGGTGGCCAGCCGTGACCGCCGCCACGCCAGGATCTCGGGCAACGACTCGGGTTGCGGACGGTCTGCTGTGTTGTTGCAGAAACTCGGAAAAGGTACTCGGCTGCAGCAGCGCCAGCGCGATCTCCAGGTTTACCTCGCTACCACTGGCGGCCGCCGTGCACATCAGCTGCAACTTGTGCCGGAAGGGCAGCTGCCGCACGTGCTGCTGCCCTGCCTCCAGAGCCCAGGGCACTGCACGGGGCGGCAGTGGTTGGGACAGGGAGGCGGTGCAGTGCTGCGGGCCACTGAGGCCCTCGGCTGCGTCCCTGCACGCCAGGCGGCCGCTGAGGGCGCGGTCGTTGGGGGGCAGGAAGGACAGGATGTGCAGCTGGACTGCTGCGGGCAGCTCCCGCCCTGAAATGGTGCTGCTAGCCTCGCACACGTCCATGCCGTTACCGGAGTGGTGCCGCTGTGTTGTCAAAGGCAGAGCCTGTCGTTCCAATGAAAGGTGAGAGCGGGTGGGAGGAGGGAAGCTTAGGGCACTGGCGACACGGGTACACCACGGCCCGGCAAAGAGCCGCAAGGCCAGGCGGTGAGGAGCATTCTTGCTATTGGTTTTGTAATCAATCATGCAAATATCCCAAGCAAGGGTGTCTTGTGCGCGGATAGCACTCAGAACGTGCAGAGCCATGGCATGGAGAGCCAGGGCATGCAGCTGGCAACGACGTCAGAATAAAGACAGAAAGCCTTTCTCACGCGATTCTTGTGTCGAAGGAAAAACGTTAATTCAGAGCTGCACACAAGGTAAGGCAACCACTGACCTGCTGAGCCGGCACTTCGACGGTGGAGCCAGGAGCCTCACACGCACAGCGGCGAGATGCGGCTGTTGACGAAGTAGCTGCGGTTGCTGCCTTAACCTTCTGTTGGCTGCGGTAGATACGGACGACCGCTGCTGGACTGCCAGAGCCCTTGATAAGGGACATGAGCAGGTTATAAACCTTGCGACTGAGGTAAATGTCTGGGCAACCCTCATTTTGCAGCTGTTCTGGAACCCCATTGTACTCCCAGCTCGGGGCAATAAAGCGCACAGCCGCGTGCCGCTCACCAAGCGGAAGGGCCCTCAGGTGCTCAGGCCATAGCTGTCTCACTTCTAATGGTAGCCGCACGCCGGTAGCTGAGCAGCGAAACGACCTATGCCCAGTCTCTGCCATGGCGCAATGCTCGGCCACCTTGAACCCGAGGACGGGGTCCGCCTGGAACCGGTGGCTGACCGGTGGGAGCCTCACTGCTCACTTCACGCACCACTATTCGTTGTTGCGCACTATGTAAAGAACGTTACACCGTCACGCCCTTTAAGCTTAACATCGGGTAGCGAAGGTGGCGTCCATCAAGGATTACGCGTCTTAATTCGCCCAGTACGGCCCTGGTACGGCCGCCCATAATCTGCACGCCCTGCTTGACCGCATGGGGGAAGGGGCCTTGCAGGACATCATCCTGGCCTCTAGTCCAAATAACACCTGCAGCCGTCTGGTAGTGTAGCTCCCTCGCATGCTGCTGCAAACATGCTAGGGAAGGGGCCAGCACCAGGCAGCACCAGCTGAGTGCTGGTGCAATGCGAGCAATGTGGCAGAGGTACTGCGAAACTGGACATGTCGACAACTCCGGAGGAACACAGGGCAGCGCCACGGGGCAGCGCCCATACATTGTCCTGTTACGCTGTTAGCCGCCTGTTCGTTGGGCTCCTGCAGGCTCATGCTAGGGCTGCGAATACCCGCTAACGGTCGGCGAGTTGCACATCCCCACTAAGGATTCCCCAGCACAACGGGTGTGTGCGGCACATACCTCGACTGCACCCTCCGTCATCTCCGGACACCGGATACTGCAAACGGCCGAACCCTGCTTGCTCTTTACCATGTCCGACAGTGCAGCGCCAGCTCCCCGCCGGCTCAGCGCCCAAACGGCACCACGCACGACGCACAGACATCCTCAGGAACCCTATGGGATATCGCCCGCCCTGGCCTATGACCCACATGCACGTAAAGCCACATGTAGCAGAGGTGCAGAACGAAGACCCTCGTACGTGTCCACGCACCTACCTAAGGCTCAGCCCACCTCGCTGCACGTGGCGACTGCGTGCACACTTCGTTCTGTATCGTGCTCCATCACCCTGAGAGCCAGGGCGGCCCGAACGATGCGCATTGACGGACGGACGGACGTACTTGGGTGGCAGCACCTCGCAGGTTGCAATTGGCACTTGGCCATGCAGTTTCGCAACTCACCAAGGCACAAGGGAGAATACGGTTGTCAACTGCCAACACTTGGGGCCATACGTACGGAGGCCCGACCAACTTGCGCGATGCCACTACGCGCAACCGTGCATGTACATGTACATGACTGCCACGGGATGCACGTCGTACCGGTATGACATCGGCGCTCCGCACCGAGAAGGCGAACATACCACGCATGCAGCAGGCGCAACACCTTGCCACACCCTGTCTCCTAACTCTGCCTGCTTACACCTGTCTCAGGCTTATTATGCCTGCATCCTGCACCGCAATTGCAGCACCACGCATGCAGCAGGCGCAACACAGCGGTGCACCACCTGGTGGGGTCCCTGGGTTACGCCTCCCAAACGGACATCCGTGCCTGCTGTGTGGCAAGGGAATGCCGGGACACACACGGGCCGCAGTCTGCGCACCACCCAAGGCATTCCTGGACATCCACGGGTCGCAGTCCTCGCACGATTAGTGGGGTCCCTGGGGCACACGTCCCAAAAGGAGGCCCGTGGGTGCTCTTGGGTGGGTGCGAGCGTGGCAGGAGAGGACCTTGCTCGAGTCATAAGAAGCTTTTGCTGCTCGCCGCCCGCAGGGCGCCGCCCCCGGCCTGCCAACGGGAAAGGTGAGACACAGCATTTCTCCGCCACCTGCACTCCACGGCGACCGCCCGTTAATACCATGCAGCAGCGCTGCTGCACCAGCAGAACACCGCCGCCCAACGACACACCTTGCAGCCAAGCCGGTAGCTCAGGTGGCACCACAAACACAACTTGATCCTTGAGGGTACTATGCAGCAGCACCAGCTGCAGGCTTGTCGGTGTCAGTCAATGTGTAAAAGAGATGACAATAATAAAGGAGCCCAGCAGATGCATTGCATCACATTCCCACTGGCCATACTGCAGGCATACAGCTAAATTATATGCCTGCAGCAATGCCGAACAACCTGCAGCGATCAAATGTTCAGGGCTAGGCCGGAGGGGAGCTTACCGCTCTCAAGCAATGCCTTTGCCGTACGCATCCAATAAACCGTCTGCAAAGGTGTTCCCTGCATGCATGCCCCATGGCCATGCATGCGTCCGAGCCACCAGCCACACAAAACACCCGCCCGCTGCCAGTAACTGCCCATGCCACATGCTTGGCCCTCTCCTCTCCTAGGACCTGCTGTGCGATTTGCTGTACGCACCTACCACGCAACTGCATCGCTACAGAAGACACCCATCCGTCAACGTACACTACACCGCAGCAACACGCCGTCACAGTTCCTCACGCCCCCGCACCCGTAGCACCCCCAGCTGTCCCGCCTGCCGCCAGCCCCCGCAGCCATGCCGCTGCCTCCGTGCCGAGGCTCCCCCGATTCAACGCACGCTGCACCGCCGCCTCCATCTCCTCCGCCCCGCCCACCGCCACGCCCTGCTCCACCAGCCAGCGCAGGGCCGGCACACAGCACCCCTGCCGCACCGCCTCCCCGAGCGTCTCGTAATCACCCCACGGCACGCCCAGCCGCCGCAGGGTGGTCAGCGTACCCAGGTCGCCCTTCAAAGCGGCTGCTACGTAGGGTGCCACCCCAGGGCTCTCGAGGCACCCCGGCTGCCCCGCCAGCCACTCCAGCAGGACCTCGCAGCCAGACTTTGCCGCAGCGTCCACGTAATGAGGTTCCAGCAGCAGAGGCACTGGCATCCGCCGCTGCTGCTGCAGGTACTGCACCAGCGCCAGGTCGCCTCTGCGGAGTGCCGGAGAGCAGACCAAGCCAGCGCCCTCGTCGCCCTCACCCTCCTCCTCCTCATCCACATCCTCCTCCTCCTGCTCCGCACCTGCAACCGCCATTCCCGTAGCACCTGCCTCCACCAGCAGCTGCACCGCCTCCAGCAGGTCCCGGCTGTCCGCCGGCGTTCTGCAAGGCCACGAAGCAAGAACCTGCGCCAGCAGCCACTGTGCGTCCCGCAAGTCCGGCCCTGTTGACACCTTTGCGTCCTGCGCAAGCCACCGGACCACGGCCAGGCTGCCTGCCTCTGCCGCACCCGCGTAAGCGTTCTGCGTGAACACCAGGCCAGCCCCACGCAGGCACTCCGCCATGGGGATGCTGCCCGATTTTGCCGCCAGCTTGCTGCACAGCTCCGCGTTCCCCAGGGGCAGCTGCCTCGCCTCAAAGGCTGACAGCAGGTACTGCACCGTCTCCACCCGCCCCGACTCAATGGCGCTGCAGGTCCAGAATTGCATAGCTGGTCTGCCGTTCCGTATGTACGTAGTCAGCGGCGGCGCGCCGCGCGCCTGCAGCCACCGCAGCTTAGCCATGCCATCTATACTTGCAAAGGAGGCCCTTACAAGGGACTCCCATCCCGCCACCTCGCTCTCCGCCGCCGGCAGAACACAGCACCCCGCCTCGTCCACCAGCCACTGCGCCACGGCCAGGTTGGCGTGCTGCAGAGCGCTGAGCAGCACGCTTCTGCTCTCACCGCCCATGGGGCAGCCCTGCTCCCGCAGCCACCGCAGCCGGCCCAGATCCCCTGAGCGCGCGGCGGCTGCTGCATTGCTCTCCTGCAGGCGGCCGCAGTTGTTGTCTGGAGCAGCTAGCAGCCATGCCATCTTTGCCACAGCGTCTGGGGCGGCGGACTCTGCAGCTGCGTCCAACACCCCCTGGCCCAGGAGGGGGTAATCGTCAATGTCCTGCCAAGTGATTCTCGAACGACCGCTGCTGCGGTAGTGGTTTTGCAGTATGTGCCATGCAGCCTGCAGTCCTGCCAGGTCGCAGTGCAGCGCTGCTGCTCTGAGCACCTCGTTTGGGCACACAAGCCCCAGGCAGTGCTGCAGCAGCCAGCGCAGCAGCTGCGGGTGGCCCGCCTTGACCGCCGCCACGCCAGGGTTCGGTTCATCGACGCTGCGAGCAAAGTGCCTGATCCGTCCTTGAAGCAGCTCTGGGAAGACGCTCGGCTGCAGCAGCGCCCGCGCCACCTCCAGGTTCACCTCGCTCCCGCTGGCAGCCGCCGTGCACATCAGCTGCAGCTTGTGCCGGAAGGGCAGCTGCCGCACGTGCTGCTGCCCTGCCTCCAGAGCCCAGGGCACTGCACGGGGCGGCAGTGGTTGGGACAGGGAGGCGGTGCAGTGCTGCGGGCCACTGAGGCCCTCGGCTGCGTCCCTGCACGCCAGGCGGCCGCTGAGGGCGCGGTCGTTGGGGGGCAGGAGGGACAGGACGTGCAGCTGGAGGGCAGAGGGCAGCTGCCGTCTCCGACTGGCGCCGCCGGGGTTGTCCCTTTCCATATATACCAGGCAGCTGTTGCAGGGCCCTGTGGTTGTCACATGGACAAGGCCGGGCGGATTCAGGCAACAGGTCAGGGGTGCAATAGACCGGGCCGGGGCGTTGGGACAGGTGGCTGGCGGTCATCGATACGCCTCCGACCCACAGCCAAGGCTATCCTGAGCCCACGGCATCACTCCTAACAATACGGAGCCCTATAGCAGGCATGGCTGCTCTTTTGCTGCGAGCTGGCCTGGGGTTCGCTTGTTGCTGCGAGCTGGCCTCCTTGTTGGTCGGCCACGTTCTAACAAACTCATACGCGAGGTATTTTAAACTACAGGTTTTTCACCTGATGGCAGCGGGTCGCAAGCGCCCTGGTCTTGAGGTTGACTTGCGTCGGCTCACAGGAGACCCCGAGTTTGCCTCTGTGCGCTTGTGAAGGCCAAGCACAGGTACGCCGTTAGGACAGCAGAAAAGTGTATCTAAAGTTGGGTCTACCGTGGTTGGAAGCTTTGCTATGTCGAAACCCGTTGTCCCCGTACGCCGTGCCCTGAGCTGCCGTCAGCTGTCCTTCTGCACGCCTTCTCCTTCCTGTCACCCGACGGGCGTACCGTCCCCGCCCGCTTCATATGTCGGGACGCAGCCGAGGGTTTCAGCGACCCGCTGCACTGCACCGCGTCCCTGTCCCAGCCGCTGCCGCCGCACGCCGTGCACTGGGAGGTAGGTCAGCAGCACGTGCAGCAGCTTGCCTTCCGGCACAAGCTGCAGCTGATGTGCACGGCCGCTGCCAGCGGCAGCGAGGTCAACCTGGAAGTGGCGCTGGTGCTGCTGCAGCCCAGCGACTTTCCAAGGCTCAAGGGATCTGACACGTCCTCCGATCCCGGTATGGCTGCAGTCAAGGCGGGCCACCCGCAGCTGCTGGGCTGGCTGCTGCACCACTGCCCGGGGCTGCTGTGCCTGGAGGCCGTGTTGGAGGCGGCTGCACGGCACTGCGACATGGCGGGGCTGCAGCTGGCGTCGGTGGGAGGCGATGAACAGCAGCCGCAGCAGCGAAGACAGCAGCAGCTGCAGCGGCAGCAGCAATAGCAGTCAAACACTGCCGGAGGGTCCACCACCCCAGACGCCGTGGCCAAAATGGAATAGGTGCTGGAGACTGTGGGTGAAGGTCGCTGGCTCGCTGCAGCTTGTGGGAAAGTACTGTGCAGGCCGCTGCGCGCTCGGAGGACTTGGGCAGGCTGCGGTGGCTGCAGGAGCGGGGTTGCAACATGGGCGGTACGCGTGTGCTGCTCAGCGCCCTGCAGCACGCCGACCTGGCAGGTGGATGAGGCGGGGTGCCACGGTCTGCTGGTGAAGGAGCGAGGACAAGCGCTAGAATACCGGTAATTGGTCCTGGCTGGTCGGCGCTTGCGCCGCGAGCCCTGACGGTGTGGACAAGTTCGTGTGGCTGCATGCGCGGGGAGGGCCAGAGTTGAACGACGCTCTCTTCCGGTGCATGGCAGTTATAGCCGTTGGGGCGGGACAGCTGGAAATGGCGTGCACGGTGCCATCCGAACCTGATGCAGTGGAGGTGGTGGAGGCTGCTCCAGGTCGCCTGAAGCAGGCACTGGAGGGGGTTGGAAGCATCGCCATGGCGGAGTACCTGCTAGGGGCGGGCCTGGAGCTCAGTGCGGCGGCGTACAAGGGTGCAGCCAAGGCCGGCAGCTTGGACCTGGTGCGGTGCACGGCTGCAGCGAGCAGGCGCTGCGTTGGCTGGTGGAGCATAATAATGAGGGGGGGCGGTATGTGATGGTCACGAGGGAGATGAGGGGTGCGGTGAGGTGCGATGAGGCGCGGCGGGTGCTGAGCGACGAGGCGGTGGGCCGGTGGCGTGGCTGAAGGGGCTGGCGCCTGCCGGACGCAGAGCCTAAGGCCGCGGGGACGAAGGAACAAGGAAAGGAAGCAGAGGAGGAAGCGGAAGAAGAAGCAAGACGACGTAGGTTGGGTATGCCGTCGGGGGCTTGGTTATTTCGCTGGTAGTTTGAGCAGAAGAGCAGCACGCTGTTAATGCAGCCGTAAGGTTGTATATTTGGGCATTGCAACGGATTGCCGTACAAGCGTTGGTGCCTTTGGGCCTTAATTAGGAATCCTGGGAGATCAGCCGTAAGTGCTGTCAGGCAGTATGGCAACTGTGGACAGTCCACAAGACGCCAAGACGTTGCTCGCTGTGCAGCTGCTTCTGCCCAGCAGTGCCCACCTGCGCTCTGTACGGTACTGCACAGCTCGCTCGTGCTGCGCGTTTGCGTTCTTGGCGTGCGCTGCTAGCTATGTGACTACCAGGCCCATCTGGGCTTTCAGACGTAGAAGCGAGGGCCCTCTGGACATCTATGTCAAACCAGGGGCCCCTGCGTCAAACAATGCATGGCTTGCAGCAGAGGATAGTGCCTGAGCCAATGCAGCTTCCCTCCCGTCCCACTACGTACCGTACGAGTCTCCCTGGATTCCGTGCTGGTCTCCCCTGCTACACAGTACCATTTTTGGTCGGTCTGCGGCGGGCCCTGGGTCCGCTGGGTGGGACAGGTTGGGCAGGCGTGCTGCATTAATGGCGGCACGGCAGGCGGGCAGTGACTCTTCCTAGGCCGCGGGAACAGGACCTTAACACGTCGCACACTGTTCAGCCCCTGGAACCTGGCTGTACAGGGGTGCTGCTGGGAGCTCGTGGCCTCTTGCTGGGGAGGCTGGGCCCTGGCCTGGTCGTGGCGTGCTCGGCACTTGGCACGTGGCCCAAGGCACGCAGCTCGACCTTGCCGAAGCTACTAGTCACTTTATCATGCGCTATTTGTGATGGACTGATATTCCTTTACAGCAGAGACACGCCCCGGGCGTTGCCGTTGTAACCATGTTGCTGGTTGCGCGCCAGACGCGAGCCCTGAACCCTGAACCAGTCGGCGCTGGTCCGCCGTTGCCGTGCCGCCGCAGTGAAAACTGATATAAATAAGCTGCAATATGTTTGCAAATCAGCAGTGTACAGAACCGTCGCCGCAGTGAGGGTAAGCTGCGCGTATGCTTGCGGCCGGCCCGGCCAGGGTGTAGCACATGCATGCATGCATGAATGTAGACTCTTGGCAAAAAATGTTGCATGCATTTCATATAATCCATCGCGTGCATGCGATTGCGACGACGGCGCTTTTTGCCGCCTAGATCCTGCGGCCGTTGCGCCGCCCTTGTGTGACAGCCCCTCCCGAGGCGGACCCCGCCCGCACACGCACAGTCCCCAGAGCCTGGAGCAACATCTAAATGTCATAATGAAGCCACTGCACCATCCTGCATACGCTATCTGTCTACACATGCTAGGGCGGCCCTGGTGGGCTGGAATACTGCTGCAAACTGCTGGCGGCTGCCTCCTGCCTCGATGGGGTGTGCAGGGGGGCCGGCCCCACCTCCCCAGCATACAAAACTGTCACCCCGCAAGCTCCTGCACATGGCCCAGAGGCCAAAACAGGAATTATCCGACCAGCCTGGATCGAACAGGCGACCTAAGGATGCGCTGTGCATAATGTTACAGTCCTTCGCTCTTCCAGCTGAGCTATGGTCGGCAGATGCGAAGGGGGACAGCAACGCGCTACATACCGCTAAGCCACAGACCCACTCACCGTGCTTGTGCAAGGTGCTAGTAGGTGTGGCGCCACGGCCATGACTAAGCCTTGGCAGTGGCGGCTCGCTGTGCTTCGGGCGGGCTGTCCCGTAGCCCTCTCGGGGTGGTGAGTGCTGAGTGGGGTACAACACCCCGGAAGGGGTCCCCTGTAAAACTCCCAACCCAACCTAACCCATCCTAAAGGGTTATGGTGCGGTACGGCACCCCTACTGGAAGATGTCCCCTGTAACGTGTGTAAGCTCGCATTATCCAGCGGCCTGGGTTGCTTCGCGAGGACTGTCACGTTGCCCTTTCGGGGTGTTGAGTGTGGTACGGCACCCCGACCTGCCCCGACCGGGAGGGGTACCCTGTGGAATAGCGAGGCTCAGCTCAGCCTTGAAAGCTACGTGTCATGATGTTGCCGATTTTCACCTGTTTACCTGAGAAGGACGGCCTGAGTACGGCCTACGGGTGCCGGACGCGTGGGGCAGCGGACGGTAGTAGTAAGGTACCGGTGGAAAAAATGCTTCGACCTGCTTTGACCGAAGGGGTCTTTTGCTCGCCTCAGCGATGGAACCGAAGGCACACAAGACACAATTCACGCACGGATCTCCATGCGCATCCGCATCCGCACCAGCCAAGGCGGGGCATGGGCGCCACCTCCCTGCCTGGCAGCTGGCACGTGGCAATGGCCACAGGGCCAACCAGGTGCTGAGGAGACCAGCGAGTGCGTGCCACGGCCTGCTGGGGCGCGCACGCAGCAGCCGCTCAATGCTACATGGAGCGTATCGACAGTCTCCCCGTCATCTGCAGCTCATGTGCCCCTTGCTTGCCACGTGCGTGACCATATCGGTGGCCAACGGCGCAACGGGTAAGAACCTGCCCCGCTCCGGCGGAGGGATGAGAGTGGTGGCGCGGGGGCGCGGGGCGCATGGGACCAGGTCAGACGGGGCGATATATTGGGAAAAGCGCTCTCACGGCGAGGTCGTGGATCGATCTCCATAGGGGTCACTACTAGTTTGCCCGGGAAGGCATCCTCGGTAGCCGATACCGTATCTGGAGTACAGGGTGCCTGAAGCCCTGGCCCTGACATGGTCGGACCGGTTGAACGACTGGAGTTGCCGAGCTTGGGGAAGGCACATTGGGACAGCCGGGCAGGAGGGAAAGGCACATGGGGACAGCCGGGCAGGAGGGAAAGGCACATGGGGACAGCCGGGCAGGAGGGAAAGGCACATGGGGACAGCCGGGCAGGAGGGAAAGGCACATGGGGACAGCCGGGCAGGAGGGAAAGGCACATGGGGACAGCCGGGCAGGAGGGAAAGGCACATGGGGACAGCCGGGGAGGAGTGTAGTGCACGAGTGTAGCGAGTGTGGGGCTGGGCGCATGAGGACTGAGACGTGCCATCGGGCCCGCTGCAGGCCTGCAGCCCCCCGTTGGCATTTTAGCGACAGGACTGAGACGTGCCATCGGTACGTTGGCTGCCTGAGTGCCCGTGGCAGTGCCAGACGCGTGAGGTACTGCACCAGAAGCATGGGAAACCAGAAAGCCAGAACCAGGTACATTACTTAAAATTTTTCGAGTTGCACTGCAACAAGCAACCTGCGATGGCAGGCGTGCTGCGCGCGGGTCAACACACAGTACCGACGGTGCATTGGCACACTTCCGGTTCAGACCACCACCGGTGATCACAGGCCTCCACCTCTACAGTTGGCACCAGGGGCCGCGACACCAGCCAGTTCACATACGGTACCGATACAAGACGCAGCCCGGTCCACGCTCGTGGAGGGTACCTGCCCATGGATTGCCCATTGCCAAAGCAGGACTTCCTCACTCCTTAGCTACCGTATCTATTAGCTCTCAAGACCCAGCGACGTACACGCGCCCGCCCGCCTCACCCTGCCAACCGTCAGCCTGACCACAACGGACCGGCTCTACGTGTGCGGGAAACACAAGGTGGACACCAACACAACACCAGCAAACGTGATATAGCATGTACAAAGTGCACGACATGCCGCCACCCATACGTGCAATGCACAAAGTCATATGTTTTATTCGCGTTTGCGCTGAAGCTACAGATGTTCATTGACGCACGCCGTGAGCCTCGACCCCAACCTCTACCTCCTCTTCACTGCTCAGTTATCTTGCTCCCCTCCTGATCACTGCTCCCCTCCTGGTCCCCAACACCCTCCTAACTACCCCTACCATCAACCGCCCCTTACACCCCTTTAGCCACCGCCCCTTCTCTACCTCCTCCTCCTCCCCCTCTCCCTCCTTACCCACCGCCTCCTGTACCCTCCCCTCACGCCCCCACCGCCCCCACCAGCGCCGCCGCCCTCCCCTGCAGCTCCCTCAGCCTCGCCACCCGCACCTCCGCCCCCTCCCCCGCGCCCGCACCCCCCGCCCCTCCCTTGCCCACGCACTCCCGCACCGCCCTTACCACCTCCTGCAGCTGCACCCTTAGCCCGCCCTCCTGCTCCTCCGTCCCGCCCTCCTGCGCACCCACCCCGCCGTCCACCTCCATCGCCTCTGCCGCCTCCTTTTGCTGCTGCTCTTGCTGCTGCTGCTGCTGCTGCTGCTCGGTTCCATCGCTGTCCCACGTGGCGCTCACCTCCGCGGCACGTGCCACCACGGCGGGCGGAAGGCCCGCCAGCCGGGCCACGTTGGTGCCGTACGACTTGGGGCAGGCGCCTAGCGGGCGGTGTGAAGAGATTGGCGGGCACCGGGGAGGCGGCGGGCGGGCCGGTGAGCGTTCGCGGGTTGCGCTTTGCAGTGAGTGTGACAGACAGGCAAGAGGCGAGCATCAGCACCATGCTGGCTGCATGATTCGTGCTATTTGTTGGACAGGTCGCATGCTGGACAAGGCGTGCCGGCTCCAGAGCAAGGAGTGCGCACTGTAACCAACAGGTTGCGTCCCCTCCTGCTTTCTCCTTCCCCGGCCCCATCCGGCGTGAGGTGGATTGGGAACTGTTTACAACGGCCCCTAGCCGTAGCTACCTGCCCCTGCCCGCTCCCCATCCCCCATCCCGCCCTCTGGCCCCGCCCTGCGTGAGGCGGTACAGGAGTTGGGTTGCGGTGCCCCCTGGCCCTACGCCGCTGTCCCTACCCGCTCCTCTGCTCCCCTCAGCATGGATTCCCTCCCCGGGCCCACCTGGCGTGAGGCGGTACAGAAACGTCACCTCCTCCGTACCCGCCGCCGCCGCCTTTGCCGCCGCCTCGCCCGCCTCCCCGCCCTCCACCGCCGCCTCCACAGCGCACGCCATGTGCATCACGGCGACCTGCGTCCCAGAAATACAGTACTATTGCATTATCATATTACATCATTACATTGTCATGGTCACGCCATGTGCATCATGACAACCTGCGTTCCAGGAATAAAATATTACTGCATTATTACAATTACAAAATTATGGTCACGCCATGTGCATCACGGCAACCTGCGTTCCAGGAATATGATATTCTTGCATCACTATTATTACAGTATTATGGTCACGCCATGTGCATCACGGCGACCTGAGTGCCGGGCCAACGCGCACAGACACGCACACACGTGTGGGGTCAGTTCCACATGAGCGGTAACGGCAGCCGTGCGCATGCAAGGGGGTGGGCTGACGCGCCGATGGCTCCTGAACTGTGATAACCCGGTGGCGTGGCTATCGAGCAGACGGCGAAGACGGCGCTGTTGCACCCACACCCACCGCGGGATCGCGTGCGTGCTCGTCGCTGTGCAGTTGTGGCCACGTCTGCCCACTGCTAGACGAATATAATAAGCTTTACAGCTACCAAGGTACCAGCACCCACGGCAGGGTCTTGTGCGTGCTCGCCATCGTAATACACATGCCTCTGTCCACCATCAGCTACCATAAAATGGATAAATTGTGACATGCGGTTGCGCCTACACCCACCGCGGGGTCGTGCGCGTGCTCGTCGCTGAGGTGGTGGTAGTGCGTGGCGAACAGCCCCCGGCAGCGCGTGGCGCCCGCCAGGCGGCTCAGCACGGCGCCCGCCACCGCAGCGCCATCTAGCGTGGCCGTACCGCGACCCAGCTCGTCCAGCGCAACCAGGGAGCTGCGTGCAAGAGGGGTTAGGTTATTTGGGTTGGTGGTTGGTTGGTTGTGCCACGGAGCTGCATGTAAGTTGCAGGGCAGTTACGGCCGCAGTTGTAGGCGGTCGACGCAGTGTACAGACCTCCATGGACATTGGTTGTTCGTGTAGCTGGATACAGCTGTGCGAGTGCTCACGGAGAGCAAAGCCCGTCTAGCGCCATTAGGGGTTGCACCGGAGCGCGCAGGGCAGTTGGCGAGGGCGGTTGCTCGGAATTCGCCTCCCATCACGCTAAGACACACAGCAGGAACTGCCTCGCAGTTACCTGCCCTGGCTCTCTACCATCCACGACTACACATGACCCACTTCTTTGTGGCCCGCGCCAGCATGGCCGCCGTCTCCGCCAGCTCTATGTAGAAGGTGGACTGCCCCGTCATGAGGGAGTCGCGCGCCCCCATGCGCACGAAGATGGCGTCCGCGGGGGACAGCACCAACCGCTCGGCGGGAACCCAGGCGCCAACCTATGCAGGGGAGATGGCAAGATATGTCACATGTCACAAGCTGTACGATGGTGTACATGAGTTCCAAATGGAGGACAGCAGCAGCCGCTCGGCCGGAACCCAGGCGCCGAACTATGCAGGGGGAGGACACAGGGTTATCAATCACGGGGCCGGGAAGGGCACAAGGCGCTTGGTGCGTGGACAAGAAGAGCCAGGCGAAAGCAGCACAATGCTGTTTCGTACGCACACGCTTCAATCCAAAAAGCGAGCGTAACGTCATAGCGTTGAAGTCCACGCACCTGCGCCATGATGGTGGCCAGGCACGTCTGCCTCAGCTGCCTCACCCAAAATACCCAAGAATACCATGGAAAAGAATATGGCAAAGTATATATAATTAATTACGTATTATATCAACCGCGCACCTGCGCCATGATGGTGGCCAGGCACGTCTGCCTCAGCAGCGTGCTCTTGCCGCCCATGTTGGGGCCCGACAGCAGGATGAAGGGAGGACGGGGCTGGCCAGCAGCCTGGGCCCCACCCTGCCCCTCGCCCTCGCCCCCCTGCTGCTCCGCCATCTCCTCCCCCTGCTCGCCCTCCTCGACCACCCCTCCCAGCCGCACGTGGTTGGGCACGAAGGCGCCGTTGTTTCGGCCGCCAATGCCGGCGGGGTGGCGCAGCGCGGTGGCGGAGAACACCGGATGCTCGCCGGCTGGGGGTTGGAAAGGAGCATATGGGCGGCGCAGGCACCGCGTTCTGTTTGAGTTGTTATGCAGCCGTTTCCTGCTCGCACTTCGTGCTCCAGCTCCGATCTGCACGTGGGCTACACGGCCTGCCTAACGACGGCGAGAACCTCATCCCACCCTACGAACACGTACATGCAGACTGGCCATTTGCCTTGAAGGTATACCGCACATTGTCCTGTCCCGCTCACCCGGCACCAGCTCCGGCCGGCATCTTGGCATCATCCCATCTGGCATTGCAGCTCTCACACAAACAACACACCCACACCCACATTGCATTACACTTGGTATTCCGCCCCGCGCTCACCCGGCACCAGCTCCGGCCTGCACATTGGCCCCCCGTCCGGCGGCGCCAGCGCGTGCGCCGCCAGCGACAGCAGCGCGTCCAGCTCCGCCACCGCCTCCACCAGCCCCACCCACAGGGACTTGTGCGACACAAAACGAACCACCAGCGTCTGCGGGGAGTGAGTGGAAGTGGGTTTTCTATTGCTGTTTCTATTGCTGACGCAGTACTCGTTCGGTGGCACTAGCTCTGCGCCACTCACCAAGCGCAAAGCTAGAGGAAGTTGCTCATTACGTAATGACCATGCGATCTGCACCACGCACCACCCCCCACCTTGAGGATGCTGCTCAGCGCCTTCTCCTTGGCCTCCGCCGCAGCGTCGTGGTCCGCCACCAACGAGCGCAGCCGCGAGGAGGTGAACCTGCAGCGCACACACAACGCCACATGTGTATTAGCAGTTAACCCACACCTCCTTCACCAGGGAGCGCAGCCGCGAGGAGGTGACCCTGGTAAGGAACACAGCAGACAAGCAGCTGAAACGAGCAAGGGATCCTGAAAATCTCCATGCAACTGAGCGATGCTTGAAGCGCATTGCAGTCCTTCTCTCGTTCTGCTGTCTTGGCAACAGCGCGCACAGCCCCCCTCCAGGACGAACCCCGGCTCCACCCTCCATGCGCGCACCCATATGTGTATTAGCACGTTAACCCACATACGCACCTCTTGAAGCCCTTCCTGTTGCCCACCAGGTCGAACCCCGCGCCCAGTGTCCCCGCCATGCAAGCACCCACATGTGTATTAGCACGTTAACCCACACACGCACCTCTTGAAGCCCTTCCTGTTGCCCACCAGGTCGAACCCCGCGCCCAGTGTCCCCGCCATGCAAGCACCCACATGTGTATTAGCACGTTAACCCACACACGCACCTCTTGAAGCCCTTCCTGTTGCCCACCAGGTCGAACCCCGCGCCCAGTGTCCCCGCCATGCAAGCACCCACATGTGTATTAGCACGTTAACCCACACACGCACCTCTTGAAGCCCTTCCTGTTGCCCACCAGGTCGAACCCTGCTCCAAGCTTCCCCGCCATGCACGCACCCGCATGTGTATTAGCACGTCAACCCACACACGCACCTTTTGAAGCCCTTGCGGTTGCCCACCAGGTCGAACCCGGCGCCCAGCTTGCCCGCCATGCACACGGCCATATGTGTATTAGCATTTGTTAACCCACACACGCACCTTTTGAAGCCCTTGCGGTTGCCCACCAGGTCGAACCCCGCGCCCAGCTTCCCCTCCATGCACGCACCCACATGTGTATGAGCACGTTAACCCACGCACACACGCACCTCTTGAAGCCCTTCCTGTTGCCCACCAGGTCGAACCCGGCCCCCAGCTTGCCCGCCATGCCCTCCGGCACCTCCAGCAGGTGGCTGTCCTTGTTGACGGACACGAAGCTTATGTTGGACCCGCCGCCCAGCCGCTGACGGATCTGTTGAGTACATGAGGGAGAGGGCGGGGATGAGGTTGTGGCCGTGGTGAGCCAGCGCGTGCAGGCGTTGATATGTCGTGGCGCAGCTGACCTCCTAAAGATATATGGAACAGGGCGTTATATGCATTGTTGTGCACGCACTGCAGCGGCGACACTGCTTATACAAATCCCTGACGCTAATACACAAGCCCACCTCCTTGAGGTAGTCGTTCAGCGCCCGGCTGGGCCTCTGCCCCCAATGCACTCGCACTGCAGCAGCATCACGCCCAGCTGATAATGCACATACCCCACCTCCAGCTGTTAATACACATGCCCACCTCCTTAAGGTAGTCGTTCAGCGCCTTGCTGGCCTCCTCCTCCGATGCACACGCACTGCAGTAGCAAAACCGCTAATGCACACCCCCGCTGCTAATACACGCACACCCACCTCCTTGAGGTAGTCGTTCAGCGCCTTGCTGGCCTCCTCCGCCTCCGACACCGCCGCGTCATAGTCCTCGTCCACACCCTGCTCGAGGTAAATGAACGCACGGGCGGGGACAGGGTTAGGTCAGGGTTGTAAGTTGGTGGGCATAGTCCTCACACACCTCCACCGTAAAACACACACCTCTCCCCCGCGCACCGGCTCCGGCACGCATCGCCCAGTCCTGGCCGCCTCCTGTCTACGCCCATCCCGGCACTCCTTCCTCTGCGCCCTGAACACACACCAACCCTAATACACACCCTCCTCCGCTCACCGGCTCCGGCACGCAGCGCCCCGTCCTGGCCGCCTCATCCCAGTCTGTGGCCCCCTCCAGCGCCTCCAGCGCTGCAGACACCTCGGACGGCCGGCAGCCTGCGGGCGGGCATTCGTCCCTTCAGGTTTCTATATTTTACAGTTTTTTAAAACAATTTAGTCCGAGGCCACGTCGAGGGCCTCCAGCGCCGCAGTCACCTCTGAAGGCCTTCCGTCTGAGGGCACGCAACATGCGAAGCGGTACACGACAATATGCACCAGCTTGTGCCACACCGGAGGTGTTTAATGGACCTACACACGCCCCCGGCCCCACTCACGGTGCAGCAGGATGCGCCTCAGCAGCACGCTGCTGCCCCCCGCGCCGCCCTCCGCCCGCTCCTGCTCCTCCAGCGACGTGCGGAGGCGGCCCAGCGCGGTGTGGGCGGAGCGCAGGTCCTTGAGCGCGCCACGCAGACCCGCAACCTGAGGAAGGGGGTCAACCAAAATTGCTGATCTGCAACTATGTCGACCAGCTACACGGTACGGCTCGGCTTCGCAAAGAGGTTGCAACGATTACGCACGTGCGGCTACCGTACAGGGAGATGTCGTACCGCAGCCGTACCTTCCTCTTGCTGGCGTCCTCGTACAGTACGACGTGCGCCGCGTCGCGGCCGCCGGCGCCCGCCACCGTGGAGGCGTGCAGGCGGGCCACGGCGCGCTCCAGGTCAGAGACGCCTGGGGGCAGGTGGGGCATGTGTATTAAGGGTTAACACACACGTGCACGGACATGCAAGTTGGGATTCAGGGCTGTCATCGTGGAGGTGTGCAGTCGGACCACGGCGCGCTCCAGATTCAAAACTCTTGGAGCTATTGAGTGGCACCGAGTGGCCTGTCAGGATTAATACACAAGTGCATGGCGTGTGCAATGGCGGCTGGGGTTGCAACTCCCACGTGACACACGCCCAGGGGCCGATGGGGGCGGGTGTTTTTGAGGGTACAACACACGTGCATCGGCACATCCGTTGGGGCGGCGCCCCTTTGAAGCACCACCTCTCCCCGAGCTGCATCTTCCCCCGGCTTCCTCTGCCGCCCCACCTGCCAGCAGCTTCCGCGCCTGCCCCGCCGCGTCCGCCAGGGCCCCGCTGAGTGCCGCCACTGCGTCCTGCCTGTGGCGTATGGCTGTGATGCGGCCCAGGGGGCGGCACAGCCACTGGCGCAGGCGGCGGCGGCCGAAGGGCGTCGTGCAGTTGTCCAGCACCGACAGCAGCGTACCTGGAGGCAGAGTGCATGGAGGGTGTGTGTATAAAGGGTGTGCATTGAGGTGGTGGCACTGGTGGGGACCGAAGGGCGTCGTGCAGTTGTCCAGCACCGACAGCAGCGTGCCTGGGGGCAGGGTGCATGGAGGGTTGTGTATTGAGGTGGTGGCACTGGTGGCGGCCGAAGGGTGTCGTGCAGTTGTCCAGCACCGACAGCAGCGTGCCTGGTGGTGGTGGGGGCCGAGGAAGGTGTTGGTTAACATGAGTGGGTTAAGATTGCGGTGGGGATGGAGGGGCTCATGAGGGTGGGGCATGCATTTGTCCGGACGGGGCGTGGGACAGGGGGAGTGTGTTACGATAGGGTAAGGTGGCCATGCAGGTTGCGTGAGGGGTAGAGCAACTGCAGGGTGCGGGAACGTGCCCGCAGGGGTCCATACAAGGTGCTGCTGTCCATATCTGCACCCACCTGTCGCGCCCCCGTCCCCGTTCTCCAGCACCTCCAGGTTCTCCAGCGCCGCCCCGTTGAGCGACAGGTGGGCGGGCAGCCCGGCGTCCACGTCCACCTCCGCCTCCTCATGCAGAGGAGCCCCCGACTCGGCAGGCAGGGGAGTCCCCGAGCCCGGGGCAGCCACTAGGGCGGGCAGCTCCTCGAAGCGGCCCAGTGGCAGCACCCCCTTGTCCAGGAGCGCCTCCTGTTGGGTGCGTGGAAGGAGGGTGTGTGTATTAGCAGGCTGTGTGTATTAAGGCGGCGTGCCTGAAGGCAATGGACGTCAGCCGAGCGGCAACACCGCCTTGTCCAGGAGGGCCTCCAATTGATGTGTGGAAGGAGAGCATGTATACTAGCTTGCTGTGTATTAAGGGGGCGCGCGTGGGGTTTGGGAGGCAGCTCCTTGAAGCGGCCAAGGGGCAGCGCCGCGTTGTCCAGGCTTCCTGGTGTGTGTGAGGGAGACGGAGCATGTGCATTAGCAAGGAGCGTGTAGTAAGGGGTGCGTGCATCAAGGCACGTGGGTGCCGGGGCGTGCCACCCCACCTGCAGGAAGACGATGATGCCTCCAAGCGCCGCCATGGCCGCCCCCTGCGCCGCCGCCCCGCCCGCCAGCATGCGACGCAGCAGCGGCGGCCAGCGGCAGGCCGGGTCGCGCTCCGGGGCCAGCGAACCGTTGTGACCGTTGCCGTTGCCGTGACCGTTGGCGTCGGCGCCGTCCACGTCCATGGCGTCAGTGGCGCCGTCGTTGTCGTTATCGCCGTTGGCGTACGGGTTGCCGTTGTCGGTTGCGGTGCTGGCGGTGAAGTACTGAACGTTGCACAGCGTCTGATGGGCGGCGGTGAACAGCGGGAGGAGGGGGGGCCAAAACAGGCGGGTCATTGGCTACGGGGCTCGACAGTATCTATTGGACAAAGCAAAGCATGTGAGGGCTGCATTGTCTTCATGTCAATTCCCACCACTTAGGAAAGCTCCGCTTCCTTTCTGCTCGACACGCGCTTCAGCCAGCCCGTCCAAATCTCTTGACAACCCAACGCGTTTACCGTGGCCCCGTTGTTTGTGTTGCCCCTTGCCCCATTCCTCCCACCCAACACCCCCGCGTCTCAGCCCGCTATTGAGCACTTGACATCCTGGAGCTAGCCTCCATACGGACAAACTGCATGACGATGAGTACGTCATCCCGCCCCCTGCCCCACCTTGTACGTCTTGTCCGCGCTCCACTCCCCCGCCTGCCCCCTCACGCGGGTGACCAGCGGGTTGCGCACACACATCCGCAGCACGCGGGAGGTGGTGTCGGATAGGGGGGCGCGGGGGAGCACCAGCTCCTGGGGGTGTGTGGGTTAACAAAGGTGGGCATACGTAGGTGAAGACACATGCTGGAGCAGCAGGGTGTGTGCACTGTTCTATAGGGCAGACATTTAGGGCCCTTCTTGACACCCGTGGCGTGCCGCTCTGCAGCATGATGGTTTCTCCCCCTACTATCCATATTACTGTCTTACACCAAGCAAAACCCCACATTGCAGCATGCTTTTGCAATTGAGCAACGCATTCCTGCAATCCCCACCTGCGGCTGCAGGGCCGTGAGCTGTGTGCGCAGCGCGGAGCGGACCTCGTCATCCTCGAACTCGCCTAGCAGCACCTGGCATACCGTAGCATCGATGTCGGGTAAGCACTTGGGGGCACAGCGCAGTACGGGCAGGCCGGCGCCGCTGATAGCAGCAAAGACGGCTGTAACAGTACAAGCGCCATCCCAAGCAGCCAATGCCACCCCCTTAGCTCGCCCCAACCATGCCAGGCGCCGTACGCCCACGGCACACGCATCTCCGCCCCACCTGCCCCATGCACCCGTCATTCCCCACAAGCGCGTAGCACTTGATTCGTCCCTGGCCGAACCCTACCCCCAGGCACATGCAGCTTTCCCCCACCTGCCCCGATGCCGCGTCCACTGCGCACAGCCCCAGCCGCACGTGCGGGGCGGGGCCGGACGGCGCCGCCCCCTCCACAGGCGCAGGAGCAGGCGCAACAGGGAGCTCCGCCACTGGAGGTTGAGGGCGGGTGGGGGAAAGATTACTGAGGTTGCGAGCTGTTGCGAATCTCAGGGGCTAACCTAGGAACCCACATCGTGCAGCCACCGGCGTGCCACGTGCACGGCGTACACTGCTCGCCTCGGATCGCACCTGCCGGCATCCACCAGCGTGTGCAGTGTGCCACGTGTCAACCCCCACCTGCCAGCACGCACGGTGCGTCGGGCCTTGCAGTCGGCGTGCATCAGCTTGTCAAGTGTGACAGGTCAGACATGCGCGTCATGCGTGTCACTGCCACGTGCCACATGTCGCACCTGCCAGCACGTAGGACGCGTCGGGGCGCGAGGCCACCATGTCGGCGTCCACCAGCGTGCCGCGGGACAACACAGCCACCTTCTGGCGCTCCACCACGGCGGCCTAGATGTAGGCAAGTGTACGTGATCGTCTAAGTAGGTGCAATAATGAGGAAGGATGCAGTACGGTAGCAAGGGGTGCGCGGTCACCGCATCATGATTTTTGTTAATGAGGAAGTGCAAAGCACTGAATGAAATGCGCACACGACTCCTTTCCCCTCACCTGCTTGAGGCCCTGCTTCTTGCGCTGCTCGTTGCGCTTAGCCAGCATCTCGGGAGTCTCGGTCTGTGAAAGAAGATGGGGGGAAATGGAACATATTTTGGTTGCCGTACACTCGGCCCCACGCCAATGGCCCTTATGGCACCTCCCGCACCAACCTGCCCACCCTTTTAACAACATGGCACCCTGCGCGCGCCAGGCCCTCCGCCATGTTTGCGTACTGAGCACATCCCAACACCCGTGCCCCCTGTGTATTAACCGCTAATACACACACGCCCACCTGCTCCACCACCACCACGCGGTACCCTGCTCGCGCCAGGCTCTCCGCCATGTCGGCGTACTTGACCTCCGGGAAACCGGCGTGAGGCTGCTCGCCCTTCATGAAAATCAGGCCCAACACGTCGACCCCCACATAGGCGTCCATCTCAAACATCTGCATTGCGGAGTAACAGAGGCGAAACGTGTTTCAAGGAAGTGGGTGCAATCGCCCTTCATGAAGGTCAGGCCCAGCACATCGACGCCCACAAATATCATGAAGGTCAGCCCCAGCACATCAACGCCCACATAGGCGTCCATCTCAAAATCTGGAGGTAGGGAAGGGCAAGGTGATGTGGATGGCATGTAACATGTGTGCACGTACTGCCCATTAACAAAGGTTGGGTCAAAAGGGGTGTCGACGCCCACGTAGACGTCCATCTCAAACCTTTGAGGGCGGAGAAGTTTGTTTGTGGGTGCAGCCAATACTGAATCCACACTAGCCTGGGTGCTCATCGGCCTGCTTCCCTTCCGTCAAGGGAGGTCCTGAGCACCCAGCGCACAGCACACGGCTGCCAAGCGGTGCCGTCACCTTACTAAGAAGGACGCATGATACTGGTGACACGGGACAGCTTCTGCCTCCTTACCTCGTAGAACTTGCCCACTTTGAAGAGCACCACCGAGTCGAAGTTGGCTGCCTTAATGTTCCACCACTGCTGCTGCGCCTCCGTGATCTTGGCCTCCTTAAACCTGGGGAAGGTGGAACACAACAAAATTGTCAGAAACAAAATGTGGGGGAAAACAAAAGGTTGAGTACTGGAAAAGTTGATGCCGCGGTAAACGCTGCGCCTCCGTGATCCGCGTGGCCTCCTTGCTCCTGGGGCCGTTGCACCCAGTGAGTACAACGGTGTCAAGTGAAGGAGAAACGCGCAGACTTGCAATGACGTCGCCATTCCGCAGCGTGTTTCCGGCGTGATGTGGGGCGCGTATGGCCTTTGAAGGGTGACCCAGAAACACTTACATGCTCCTGCGCCCAACCCTTGACCACCAGGCCCCAGCGCCCACGATATTTCAGCTCCCGCATGACACCACCCACCATCCGCGTACGGGGTGTTCAGTGTGCGTAGGTCGTAGTCAGTCTGACCCCGCCGCGGACCCATTACATAAGGCCCCCGTACTCTACAAGACACACAGAGGACAGCCCTCCTCATCACAGCTACCCACCATCCGGGCGGGATGTACAGTGTCCGCGGGTCGTAGTCTGCGTGGTCCGGCCGCCTCTTTGCCGCGTCCATTATCCTGTCGGGCCGCAGGAAGGCGAAGCGCTCCGCCATGCGGGCGGCGAAGCGGGCGGCGTCGCCGTCGGTGCAAGCCGACACGCCCAGCGCCACCTCGGGGGGAGCGCCTGCGGCGCGGGCGATGCACACACACATGCAGTTACTATCATGTACGTCGGAACTGGCGGGTTGTGCACAGGCGGACACGCCCAGCGCCACCTCGGGGGGAGCGCCTGGGGGTAGCGGCAGGGAACGCGGTTAGGAAGAGACGCCAACATTTAGCAGCATGTCGAATGTGCGTCATGACACTTAGAGGTCCCTGCAGACATACACGCCCTGCGCCATGACGAGGGAGCGCCTGTGGAGGGTGGCCAGGGAGAGGCGATTGAAACGGGTGCATGGTGAAGTGCACCATGACTTGCTTGTGCTGCGTTTCTGCCCATGGCGGCCGGCGCAGGCGGGTGCCCCTGCGAGCAGGGACGCACTAACCCGGGAGTGAATTGGGCCGGAAAAGCACACCGAGCTACGAGTGTGCCACCCAACAACCGAATTTCGGAAAGCTGAGATCATGTAGCCAGCCTGACGCTGCCCGTGCGGCAAGGACACGTCCCGTTGCGCCCCCTTCTCTCACTCTTTGCGTCCGGCGTATCCGCCAGGCTGCTCCGTCCCGACCGAACCGAGGACGGCGTGGCGGCGGCGCCGCCGCCAACGCTGCGGCCGCCGGTGGTGGGGGTGGTGGCGGCGGCGCCGCGGGACCCCGAGGCTGCCAGGGGCGTGTCGGGGCGCAGGGCGGCGGCGCCGCTGGCGGGCCCTGGGGTGCGTACGGCAGAGCCCGGGGTGGCGGCGGCGGCGGCGAGCGGGGTCTTGGGGCCGCGGGCGGAGGGGGCGGGGGTGCGCTTGGCGGCGGGGGTAGAGGCGGGGGCCTGCGCGAGGGCAGGGAGCAGGAGTAGCTGTCAGGTGTTGTCCACGCCAGTGTGGAGATTGTAGTACGGCCGCCAATAGCACTGCATGCAACAACCCGACACAGCCGGGCGCATGTCGGTACCCCACCTTGGCCGCAGGGCGCTTGCGCTTGGCGCCCACAGCGCCGCCGTCGTCCTCCGCTTCCTCCTCCTCCTCCGCATCCTCCTCGTCGTCCTCCTCATCGGCGGAGAACTCCTCATCGCTGTCGCTGCCGCTGCCCGCTGCAGGTGCAAATTCAACGGGGCAACGCATTGATTTGAAGGTCCTTGATCCTAGACATGGCAACGCCTAGGGCATGGAACGGGCTGGCGAGGCGCTGCTGCGTTGCCCATCAACAGGGCGGCGCAAGCATTTGATGAAAGTCTTTGATCCTAGACATGGCAACGCCCAGGGCATGGAATGACATGGCCAGGGGATGCTGCGTTGCCAGCCGTGCCGCAGCTTGATGTGCGGCAGGGCAGGGAACGGCGGGGGTTTCAAAGCAGCCCCACGGCGCCCCGTACGCGCCACAAGCACGAGCATGCACAGCACAAGAGGACACAACATGGATACAAACGACCCACCCTCGTACTCGCTCTCGTCATCGCCCGACTCCTCCCCAACGTCGTCCTCCAGCTCCGCCATAGCCGCATCCTCCTCCGCCTTCCTGCCGCCCTTCTTCCCCTTCTTGCCCTTCCCCGCCCCCGCGCCGCCCCCCCCTGCACCCCCCTCCTCCTCGTCCTCAGACATGACCACCTTGCGCAGCCGCTTCAGCGGCTTGCCGCCACCAGCGTCCCCACCCTTCTTGCTGCCGCCACCGCCGCCGCCGCCGGCAGCAGCACCAGCCTTCTTGGCTTTTGTCGCCTTCCCGCCCTCCTGTCCGCTGCCCTTCGCGCCCTTGTTCGCGCTGGCTGCTGCAACAGCGGGAGTGCGAGATTGCTGCTGCTGCTTCTTGTCGGCTGTGGCGGAGGCAGGCGCAGGGGTGACGGCGCCGCCAGGGGTCTTGGCAGCTGCGGCAGCCGCGGCCACGACCGCGGGGCCGGGTGCAGCAGCAGCAGCGGCGGGCTTCTGCTCCTGCGGCTGAGGTGTGGGCTGCTGCTGCTGCTGCTCCGGCTGGGGTGTGTTGTTGGGGGGCGCATCCGCGCCGGGGGTAGCCGTGGGTCCGGGGGTGCCTGTGGGGCCTGGGGAGGTGGGGAAGTGGGGGAGGGAGGACATAATGACAGGACGGTGTTGCGGCCGGGGTGTGCGCGCAACGGAACTGTGGAAGAACTTCTAATACGGACAGGCAACATCAGGCAGCATTAGTCAGCGTGTCTGGCCAAAGCATCATTGATAGGTTTGTGGGGTAAGGCAAGGCACGCGCTGTATGGCTACACTGCAAATGCCGTGGGTTGGGGACACCGCACCAGAAAGCGGGAACCAACAGAAAACGTTGCATAACAGCTCCCAACACGTCCTGGTCCCGGTGGCATGCCAAGTGCGCGCCCCTCCGTCAGATGACCATCTATTAGTGCATGTATTGCGGGCAGGTACGTGAATCCCCTCGGCCCTGGCATTGCACAACGTCAGGGTGCGCACAGTGGCCTTTGTGGCCTGGGAAACGGCTGGTCCGTGAGGGACCTCCCCTCGCACGGAAAACCTGCTCTCCCAACACCCCCGTGCAACGCGCCACGCTCACCACTTTTATCACCAGCTGGTGTCGCGTTGCCGTTCGCTCCGCCAGCAAAGAAAGAGGAAATCTTCTTCTGCGAGGACTTCGGTCCGTCGCCCTCCTTCTTTGGCGCAGCCCCGAAGAACGCCTGGATGCCCCGTTGCTTCATAGTAGCGATACTACTTCAATAGCACCGCCTCCTTAATCAGGACGTAGACCGAGGGGGCCCCGTGGTGTGCTGGCGGAGGGCGCGCCAAATGGTCGCGGCAGTTTTTGAGTTGGCAGACACCGGCAGCCCACGAACAGCACAGTTCAATTGTGAGGTGTTTGCTGTATTGAGTCCGCGTACTATGGCTACCAGCTGTGGTGCGCGTGGACAATTCGCGCGCTGCGTCCAATACTTGCGCTGCACCAGTGCAGTGCACGCTGTATCAAGCTAACTACAAACACGTGACACGCAGAACACATGACATAATAACCAGTGGTGCTGGGCCACGTCTAGCTGAAAATTTTGAGCGAATCGGTTGCCCCATGCAACTGCCACCGAAAAGGAACCATACTTCGGCAGCCTTCGGCCATCGACACAAATTTAGGCTGCCCTGTGCATGGCCTGCGTCGTTTAGCACACCTGTGGTTCATAAGCGATTCCTACCAGCTGTTTGACCCTTTCATGTTTGTAGTTTCGACGACGCAGCTCAGCTCTTACACCTCCATACTTGGGCAGTATAAGGTGCACAGTTTCAGGAGTCAACCACAAGGTTGCCGGCCGGGGGCCGCGGAGTTGTGTTCCCGGAGCGGCTTCGCATGGCGTTCTACGGGGGGCATTCCTTTGGCCACGAGGTGGGGCAACTGCGCTCCTAGCTTCACAACCCAGAGGGGTTACTACCAGCTTACATAAGCCAATGAATGGGCTGCTGGGCACCGTGGATATGGCGCACATGGATATGTTGAAAGGCTCGGCCAAGCCACCCCATGCGTCCACCCCCATGTGCACCCCAGCACGCAACCCCAGTGGCACTCCAACCAGGCTCATTGTGCACATGGTGTCCGCAGTCGGACGTCCGATCTGAGCTGCTTAGTGTCAGGCCCTGCACATGCATGGGTAGCTTCGACGTACGGACCCTGACCGTGCCCCGCGCCCCCACCTTCGCCACCTTGTAGGACGACGTCCTTCAGCAGTCTGCGGATGAGGAGCTTGACGCCATGGTGCAGCGCAACATACAAGTGAGGCAGACCACAGGTTTTTGCCTGAACACTCACTGTGAAAATGGTTCCTCAGGAACGCATCGTGCTCCGGGTGCCGAGCAAGGTGCAAGTTCGCAGCGCAGGGAGGTGTGGGGAGGGTGGGGAACGGGACCCCACATTATAGATTGACTCCTTGGAATTACACTGGTATGAGTCGTACGTCATGTAGCACATTACGTCAGAAAGCACCTCTCATGGCGCAACCATTGCGCTGGGTAAGGGCGGGTGTGCGGGTACCTGGCCCTACGCCATGCGCAACAGTCCATCAACCTCACCTTCAGCATCGGACACTTGCCCCTTACCATCCTCACCACCACCACACCCCGCCTACCCAGGACGTGCTGAACCGAGCGTCATCGTACCGAGGGCCGGAGGACGCCCTGGCATATGACGGCGGGGCTGGGGCCGGAGCGCTGGGGGGCCCTGGGGGTGGGACGGGGATGCCGTCGCGGGGTCTGGGGGCGGCCGGCGGGGCGGCGCAGGAGGAGGGGCTCCATGAGGACGTGTACTCGGAGGACGAAGACCACCTGGACCCACACCACCAGCACCAGCAGCAGCTAACCCGACAGTCCAGCGGGAGAGGGTCGGCCGTACAGTACGGCAGCGGCGGTACGGGTGGCCGGGGGCCGTCGGCGGGGGTGCAGCGGGCCGGGATGGCGCCGCCAGGGGTGGCACGGAGTGGGTCGGGGCTGAGCGCCGCAGGGCGAGGGCCGGGTAGCAGTTCAGCGAGTGGGTCAGTAGCAGCATCAGGGCCAAGGGCCAATCCCTCCGCGACACAGCCCGTAGTCCGTCCTAGCCGCCCATCCCTGGGCGCCCCCCGCGCCGCCGCGAGTACGGCATCGGCGGCCACCAGCAGCGGCACTGCCGCAAGGCGGTTGAGTACGGATACGGGAGGGGCAGGAACGGGTTCCAAAAGCAGCAGCGGCGCGGGGGCCAGGGCTAGCGGCGGCGTGGGGGCGTCGGCGTCAGCGACAGGGGGGGGGGGAGGTGCGGGTGGCGTGTCGCACGGCACCCCCTCTGCGCTGCTGGACGTGCCCGGGCAGCCTGAGGCCTCCCTGCGGCTGCACAAGGCTCGGCTCAAGGCTGTGGAGGATGAGCTGGGGAGGGCCAACAGGGCGCTGGCGGGTGAGTAGGGGTTGGAGGGGGAAAATGGAGGGCAGCAGAGGGGCGGCAGGCAGGTTCAGGCTCTGGAGGACGAGCTGAGGAGGGGGTCAGCAGGGCCCTGGCGGGTGGGTGGGCGTTAGAAGGGGGCTGTGCGGGAGAATGGTATCTGGAGGCCGTGGTAACGAGAACTGGCCTCAGTTGCTAATAGCGCGATACACCGATACTTGCACACAGCGGTCCATCTGGGGATTTTTTACAAAATAAGGATTAATATTTTTCAAACGGGGCAAGAGCCAATAGACCCACAGCTTTCGCCCCTTCGGGGACAGAAAAGATGGAGCACGGCTGGTGTAAGGCGTAGGCAGGGCCGAATGGGAGGGTAGCGCAAGGCTCGGCCCACGGCGTTGGAGGACGATGTGGGGCACGCGAACAGGCCCCTGGCGGACCCTGGCGCTTTTTTGCGCTCTCCCTCCCGCTCCGGCAACCTAGACCGCGAGAAGCAGCTATCTGGCGCCCTGTGGGAGCTCAGGGCACTTTTACCTGGCGCCCATGAACGAAGAGCCCACCCCTTACTGCCCCCATACCCACGCCCTCACTGCTCTCCCTACAACGAGCCCACTCGTCACTGTCCCCATACCTCGAGAAGCAGGTGGGCCCACATTAAGGGCCTTCTACCCCAAACCTCCGTCTTTTTCTCCATCCCCAGACCGCGAGAAGCAGCTGTCGGAGTCCCTAAGGGAGCTAAGGAGTTGCCGAAGTAATTTCATGTATGGTAACGCTCTTACCCCCTGTCTTTGCCTTGCCTCTCCCACCCCCACCCCCAGACCGTGAGAAGCAGCTGTCGGAGGCTCTCAAAGAGCTCAAGGAGCTGCGGACCGCTGCCGCCAACTGGGGCCGCGAGAAAAAGGCGCTGGAGGGGCAGGTGGGGGCGCGTGCGGCGTGGAGTGCCTGGAGGGGTACCCTGTCCCCCCTACCCTGATGAGTTGTGGTGTCACAGGACTTTCTGGTTCTGTCCAGACGGTTGAGACCTCGTGTGGAGATCGACGCTGAAGCCCCGTCGTCGGTCACCTTGTTTATCTAACTTCATTATTCGTCCTTATGGCCCCCTGGCCCTCCTGGGCCTGTAACTGTAACTGTAATTGTAACTGCAAGTTAGGGATTCCAAGTTCCCCATAGCTGGAAGGAGCCCACCGCGGGGAGCCTTGCTTAGCCCTTATAGCCTCACCCTCCTCAACACTCGCAAAACCTCAACACGTTCTTCCTGTGCCGCATGGCTCTCAGGTAGAGCGGGCCAACCGTCGCGTGCCCGGTAGGCCGCGGCCGCCTTATCCATTTTACAAAGCCCATCCTAACCCAATTCCCACCTGACCCTTCCTCCCCTACCCGCTGTATGCTCACAGGTGGAGCGGGCCAACCGTCGCGCCAACGACGCAGAGGCGGCAGCCCGCAGCAGCGAGGGCGCCGTGCGGGAAGCGGGCCGGGCGGACAGCCGGGCTGACAAGGAGCGGCGAGCGGCGGAGGCGGAGGTAGGGAACTGGGGCCGGGGTGCTGGGACCAGAGTGCGGTGGCGGCTGATTACGCGGACAAGAGCGGAACAGTAGACGAATGGTGAGGTTAGCTGTACCTTTTGCAGCTGTGCTGGACCCACCGGCTGTGTTCCGCCCACCAAGAGGTCATCAAAGGTGCCCCCTGGTGTGTGCTGCTTTCCATGCATCAAGAGTACCGGTGTCAGTGCATACCCCATCCGCAGGCTCACAGTAAGCTGCCCCGCCCTCATCGACTACCAATACCACGTGCAATTGACATAGGATTTGATTCGGAATGCAGGTGTGCCATACTGGTACACCGCAGTGCAGTGCCTGCACTGCCGATTACGTGCCACCCGGCCTCCCACCCACCCACGTGCCACCCGGCCTCCCGCAGGTCCATGCACGTGACGTGCGGCTGCAATGATGCGGTTGACATTTGTACACTCATTCTCCTTTTGCTTTCTGTGCCCATGCCGCACCACCCCCAGGTCCGTGCGCGCGACGTGCGGCTGCAGCGCGCCCTGGAGGAGGTGGAGCGCTACAAGCAGCTGCTCAGCGACGTGCGGGCGCAGGTGGGGAGGAGGCATGTGTATTAGGGTGTGGTGCGGGTGTGTGTTAGGTGGCTGCAGCGCGCCCTGGAGGAGGTGGAGCGCTACAAGCAGCTGCTCAGCGACGTGCGGGCGCAGGTGGGGAGGAGGCATGTGTATTAGGGTGTGGTGCGGGTGTGTGTTAGGTGGCTGCAGCGCGCCCTGGAGGAGGTGGAGCGCTACAAGCAGCTGCTCAGCGACGTGCGGGCGCAGGTGGGGAGGAGGCATGTGTAGTAGGGTGTGGTGTGGGTGCGTGTTAGGTGGCGGCAAGGCGTGGCCGAGGTGTAGCGCTACAAGCAGTTGCTCAGCGGCATGAGGGCACAGGCGGGGAGGAGGTATGGTTCAGGTGTGTGTCACGTGGCGCAGCCCGACGCCAAGCGGCTGGTGAGCAGCCATACACTCAACACACACCCAACACTCCATCGGCTTCCCAAGTCCAACACATGTCTGAAAAACTATGTCTCGCGCCCTCCGCATCCCCCACACAGGAGCGCGACGCACGCGGCGCGGCGCAGTCCGACGCGGGGCGGCTGGCTGGCGAGGTGCGCAAGCTGGAGCGGCAGCGCACGGAGCTGGTGGCGGCGTTCAAGAAGCAGATGAAACTCATCGAGGTGCGCGGGAGGGGAGGGGGAGCGGGGCCAGGGGACCAGCCAACCGTAGATCGCATATGGCAGCACGGCACACAGTCAGGCTAGCAGGTGCACCTGTGAGGCCGCTGCCGCGTTGCTGCCTAACACCGCGATTTGTTCTGATGCTGTACGACATGATAGGTGCAGGAAGATACTCGACCTTCCTTAAATTCCCCCATGCTAGGTACCTCGCCGCCAGAAGGTGCACTTGGAGGTTGCCGCATGCCCTACTTTCGGTCACCAAGGGACAGTGTACTTACTGAGGTCTGACCTTACTTCTGGCCACGTTCCATTGCCCTTACCAGGTGCTTCGCCGCCAGAAGGTGCACCTGGAGGCCGCCCGCTCGCTGCAGTTTGCGGAGGAGGAGTTCCTCAAGACCCTGGACATGGGGGCGGCATAGCACGGCGCGGCATATGGGAACAAGGAGGAAGGGAGCGGATAGGGAGGTACGGGCAGCGGACAGCGAGGTAGAGCGGAAATTGTGAAGTGGTTCCTCAAAACCCTGGACATGGAGGCGGCATAGCACGGCGCAGACTAGCCCGGGCGTGTCACCCCACGCCCGGTATCACATGAAGCACAGGAGCGAGGGCATGGGGGCGGCGTTTGATGGGGGATGTGGCAAAGGGTGGCAGGGCCGTGGCAGCCAGGCGGCTGGTCCCAGTAGCCCGGCTGGACACAGTCGGTCTCGTGATGGGGTTGGCAGCGTGGCCCAGCCAGCCAGGCACGAGACGGGAGAAGCAATTGCCGCCCTTTTCCCTCTTCATGCGGTAGTTCTTCAGCGCATCGCATTGTCGTCTGTGTGTAGCGGGTATGTCAGACGCTGATAGAGCCCTCTGGAGCGCAACTGAATCCTTTCATGGTGCATGGAGGGTAGGGTAGCGAGCCCAAGGGTAAATGGAGGGGCGTGGGGGGGCCGTGGGGTAACTGGTAACGGCTAACTGATGATGCGTCGCCTGGGCCAGCCCCTGCAAGACAAGTTCGCCCAGGCGTGCATATCAATTTATATGGAGGTTCGGTACCTCGTTCTGTCAGCATCACCATAACGTGCAAATCGCACGCTGACCAAAGACCCAGAAGTTCCGGCCTGTCATTCGCAACGGTGGGCTTCATTATGTTTCATGCATTGATGCGCAGCGGATTCAACACGCAAACTAGGCACCACACTGGGGCGTACATCGTTGTGCAGAAAAGCCTTGCATGCTGTCGTTGACGCGCTCCTGCCTACACGTCAAAACATGCTGACAGTGACGTTTCTGAAAGCGATGTTATAAATCAAAATGAATCCAGCTCATGCAGCTTGAATCACGGCGTCTAGCTGCTGTAGTTGCGAAATCCCTGACACATGTTGCTCTGTCAATTGTCTCCCACGGCTTTTCCAGGCTGCAACGCCTACAGCTTTAAAGCTTTGTCATGGAGACGGCGGACGGCGTGTTTTATGGGCGGCAGCTGCCGACTTCCGTCCAGCTGCACGTCCTGTCCCTCCTGGCCCCCAACGACCGCGCCCTCTGCGGCCGCCTGGCGTGCAGGGATGCAGCTGAGGGCCTCAACGGCCCACAGCACTGCACCGCCTCCCTGTACCAGCCGCTGCCGCCCCACGCCGTGCCATGGGCCGTGGAGGCAGCGCAGCAGCACGTGCGGCAGCTCTCCTTCCGGCACAAGCTGCAGCTGTTGACCAAGGCTGCTGCCAGCGGGTGCGAGGTCAACCTGGAGGTGGCGCTCGCGCTTATGCAAGCAACCACACCTTTCCTGAAGTCTTGAGCGGGCAATGCAACCTGACGGCAATAGAGAAACCGCCGTGTCCCGGTGCAGCAGCGGTGGCATCGGTCAGGCAGCATTCCAATGGTGGAGTTCCTGCGGGGGGCTGGTATGGTCTTCACCGACGCGGCCTATGAGGGAGCAGCAAAGGGGAGAAGCTTGGCCATGGTCCGATGGCTGGCCGCAGAGGCTGGGGTGTCCACTGCTGGACACGTCGGGCGGCTGCTGTATTGGACGGTGATGGGCTGGGATGCAAGTGACAGCAGGGACATGCAGGACCTGGTGGAGGCAGTGCGGGTGGTGGTGGGAGCGGCGGCGGCTGAGCATAACGACGGGCAGCAGGGTGTGGACGGCGAGGAGGAGGTCTGGAGGGATAAGAACCTTCTGTGGACAATAGCTATGGAGGTGGTGGGGCAGGGCAATGCAGTGCTGGCGCAGTACCTGGTGGAGCAGCGGCTGTTGCCCCCACTGCAAAAGGGTTTCGTGCAGGTGGCAGCCACGGCAGGCTGCGAGGCGCTGCTGGAGTGGATGGTGGAGAAGCTGGACAGACCCGTGCGCTATGGGGGACCGTACCTGGCTGCCGCTGCGAACGGAGACCTGGGCACGCTGAATGCCCTGCGGCGGCTGGGCGTGCCCTGGAGCAAGGCAGACAGGTTGGCGGAGGCAGTGCGGCGGGGGTGCACCATGCCGGCCCTGCGCTGGCTCGTGGAGCAGGGCATTCCAGTGGGCACTGGGGAGGCTATGGAGGACGCAGTGGCGTTTGCAGACGCGAGGGGCTACTTCAGTGCCGAGGAGGCAGGGTGGCTGCGGGAGCTGGCGCCGAGGGGAAGGCCCAGCTGAGGGGTGGGGTGCGGGACTGGAGAGCCACAGCCAAGGCAGGGGGCAGGGCAGGGCGAGGGGCCTTGTTGGCGGCAACAGTTGCTAGCCGCTCTCGAATCGGCTTGACATGGAGCGGCGGGGGACTGGGGAGCAGAAGAGGCAAAGGCATTGATGAGCGGGAATTGTACCGTATTGGGTGGCCGAATGCATGTACTGTATGTGTGCCAAATGCACAGCCTGCCGTGTTGCTCGAAGCATGTTTCTGACACTGCCAAGGCATGGGGTGTGATTGCATTCACCATGTTACCTAAGTCGTGTACACTGGCTGGCGCTAGCGTGACGATAAATTGGCTGCAGCCGTGCTGCTCCTAGTACCGGTACTGTGTGTTATTTCCTTGTGGCTCTAGGAAATTGCGACTTCTCAAGTAGTGGAAGGAGGCAGCGGACCTGCTGTGACGCTCAGTTGCCAAGGCATTACATCAATTACCATTTCTCAGCCATGCATCAAGTGTAGATGGTACCATGCGGGCAAGCAATGCCCCCTGTGAGCTGCTGTGCATGGTTGGTGCGGGATGCGGCTGCTGCGACAGCATGGGTGTTCAGGAGCAGGCGGGGACACCTCGCTGCTAACTGACGGTAGCTGCAGTTCAGTGGAGCTTGCGTTATGTGTCACGTTGGGTTCTCTCCTGGTGCCTGCGTGCTTGTCAAGGCGCTGCTACGGAACTTGTGTGCTCCTGTCTGTGGCTCGTAACGTTCTGCCGGTGCTTGAGGCAGCCTGTGCCAAAATGGCAGCAGCACAGACACATACCGGCAGAGAGTCACACGCTCACACCCCTAACGACCCGTCAACTCTCTGATGTGTACCGTACATTACCGTACTACGGGTGTATGGCTGCAACAACCAAGTCAGCTTCCAGCAGCTGCAACACCCCGCAGCATTTGAGACCCTGGGACATTGCAGCATTCTGACCGTGCAGAGGGACTACGTACGGGGTGCAACAAACCTCAGTACTACGCACTGTAGCCCAGCATTGGCCACCCGGAGGCTGGACCGCCAGGGGAGCTCCCCTGCTGGTGCGATGGTTGTCATTCTGTGGCACTTGGTGTTAACTTGCGACAGTGAATTACACGTCCTATGACAAGCGCCGTATAGCTATAGCGTATAGCACAGGGTAAATGGTAGAAGTAGAGGATGGCCGCGTACGGCAGCGTTAGCATGGCAGCACGACTCGCTCAGCCACACACCTGCCGCTACCTCTTTGTACGTAGGGACTTTTTGATGGAGATTCTGGATCCTTGCTTACACACTCCTCTCCTTACCTGCTTACGAACCGAGAGAGGACGGAGCTACTGCTCCTCTGCCGCGCCGTTCCGCGATCGGTTGCTTGACGAGACATTTGCGAAGGTGCGCTGACTCACGATGCCGAACATGCCTATTAAAGAAGACAGCTGTGACACCTTGTCGCGGCTTGCGTCTATAGGGGGCGCAATCCTTGGCCTGTCGGAACCTCTGCACTTTCGGGACGCTTGATGTCTGCAACGCTGGAGCTTAGCGCCCATGCACTCGCTGCTAGACTATCCAAGTTCATGTCCTTGCAGTTTGAGGCCGCTTATCTGTTCCGACATGAAGTCCGTTGCCCAGCGCGAAACCAACGTGCCAACCGCAAATTGCGGTTTCACGCCATCCAATGCCCAAAACAGATTATTGGCATACCGACAAACCCTGAAGCATGGACAACAACACGGGGAGCAGCAGCGGTCCTTGGCGCCTGCTGCCTACCTCCGTCCAGCTGCACGTGCTGTCGCTCCTGCCCCACAACGACCGCACCCTCAGCGGCCGCCTGGCCTGGGAGGAGGCAGCCGACGCCTTCAGCAACGCAGAAGCCCGCACCGCCTCCCTTTCGCAGCCGCTGCCGCCTCACGCCGTGTCCTGGGCTCTGGAGGCAGGGCAGCAGCACGTGCGGCTGCTGCCCTTCCGGCACAAGCAGCAGCTGATGTGCACTGCCGCCGCCAGCGGTAGCGAGGTGAACCTGGAGGTGGCGCTAGCGCTGCTGCAGCCGAGCGTCTTCCCAGAGCTCCTGCAAGACCTTGCGGGCGCATACAGGCGGCAAGATCTCGATGCGGACCCTGGTGCGGCGGCGGTCAAGGCGGGCCACCCGCAGCTGCTGGGCTGGCTGCTGCAGCACTGCCCGGGGCTGCTGTGCCCTGAACACGTCATGGCGGCCGCAGCAGGACACTGCAACCTGGCGGGGCTGCAGGCGGTGTGGGGGCTGCTGCAGGCCGACCATGCACACCGCTCCAACGGCAGCAGCAGCCCCCATGTCCCACCACTAGGCCAGGAGGTGTTGGATGCAGCTGCCGAGTCTGCCACCCCGGACGCCGTGGCTAAGATGAAGTGGCTGCTTACCCCCAGCAGTGGTTGCAGCTGCAGCCTGACGGAGAGCACCGCTGTGGCCGCAGCCCGCTTGGGGGACCTGGACCGACTGCGGTGGCTGCAGGAGCGGGGCTGCCACATGGGCGGGGAGGGGTTGCTGCTCAGCGCGCTGCAGCACGCCGACCTGGCCGTGGTGCAGTGGCTGGTGGACGAGGCGGGGTGCTGTGTTCTGCCGGGGGCGGAGGGCACGGACTGGGAGCAGCTCCTGCAAGCGGCAGCTAGGAGCCCTGTGGATGGGGTGGGTAAGATGGGGTGGCTGCAGGAGCGGGGTGCACCGCCGCTGGATATGGCGGACGGCAGCTTGGTGCGAGTTGCGTTGGAGGCTGCGAAGGCAGGGCAGGTGGAGGTTGTGCGCTACCTACTGCCAGCAGTACTGAAAACACAACCGGACCTGGTGCCCGTCATTGCGGCAATCTCGGGCAGCATTCCTGTGGTGGAGTGCCTGCGGGAGGCAGGCCTGATGTTGACAGTTATCAACAGGCCTTACAAGGGTGCAGCCATGGCGGGCAGTGTGGCCACGGTCAGGTGGCTGGCGCAGCAGCAGGAGGGCATCGCGCCCACCACAGATGCAGCCATGGAGGACGCGGTCGACCTGATAAAGGGGTGGCCCACAGCGACCAGCGCTGACAGCCGCAGCCTGCTGGAGGCTGTGCGGGTGGTGCTGGGCAGGGCGGAGGACAAAAACTCTGCGCAGGTGCTGCTGGGAAGCGTGGCGGACAGGGGCCCGGGGGCACCAGTTGTTCCTTATAACGAGCGTGATGAGCTCACCTGGAACTTTCCCGCATTGATGCGAACAATCCATGCCCTGCATGCTGTGTCGCTCGCCGCACACCGGAGCGATGTGACCCTGGTACGGTACCTCATGGCGAAGCTGAGCCCGACGCCTCGGCTGCCCGAGGACACGGCCCGCAAAGCTGCCGTAGAGGCAGGGTGCGAGGCAATGCTGGAGTGGCTGGTGGAGAATAGGCCGGATTTCCGCCAGGAGCCCTGCCCTGGTTGCGTGTACTTGGAAGCAGCTCGCAACGGCGACCGGGCCACGCTGACCACCCTGCGGCGGCTGGGCGTGCCGTGGGGTTTGCTGGACGGGTTGGCAGAGGCGGTGCGGCTGGGGTGCTGCGAGCCGGTCCTGCGCTGGCTGGTGCAGCAGGGCGTGCCGGTGGGCGGGGTGGAGGAGGTGGAGGCGGCGGTGCAGGCTGCGGTGCGGGAGCACGGGCTGGGCGCTGAGGCGGCGGCATGGCTGCGGGGGTTGGCGGCAGGCGGGGCAGCGGCAACACCAGGGGAGGGTTAGGGAAAGGGCGACCGGGGCACGTTAGTTGGGTGCTCTGCGGCGACGGGGCGTGCCGTGGGGACCAAAGGACGCCTTGGCGGAGGCGTTGCAGCGGCAGGGGTGCTTTGTGGCGGGCCTGAACTGGCTGGGGGAGCAGGGCGTGCCGGCGGGTGAGGGAAGGTCGGGGGAGGTGGAGGAGGCAGCGGCGTCAAAGGCAAGCTGTGGCAGCTGGCCGCTGAGCACTGGGCGCTGGGACGGTGGCGTGTCTGTGGGGCTTGGTGGGTGCACATGGAAACCGACAGGGCAGGGTAATGGTAGTTACCGTCCTGGTGCGACGAGCCATGCATGGGAAATGCATGAAGGCTTGCAGGTGGCGCTGTCCTGCAAGTGCGGAGCAACTGCTTGCCTTGCACCAGGTTATGGAAAAGGGTGTGGGACCGAGGTTGAAGCAGTGGCAGTGGAGAGAAGGGGTGAGGGACGGGGCACCGTAGAGCATGGTGAAGTCAGTGCTGGGGCTGGGGCATGGCTGCAGGGGTGTCAGTTGCGGGCAGCAGCAGCAGCAGCAGCGCCAGGGTTGGGGAGGAGGGTGAGGGTTTGTTCGGTAGAGGCGTGGCGCGTAGGGCAAGGCAGGCAGTAGCTACGGTAGCCGGAAGGTGATGTCCTTGCGGTTGTTGTGGGGCTGGTTGCGATGTGGCATAGCAAAGGTTGCACAGGAGGCGCGGTGTATGTCAGGACACACGTGGCGAAGGGAGCGGTGGCATGTTGGGGCGCACGTGGCGAAGGGGGCAGTGGCGTTGTCGTGCAGGTGGTGCGCGTGGCTGGATGGTGTGGTACGGAGTGGCTGTTGCGGGAAGGCGGGCGCCTAGGAGCCTCGGCTGCTTGCCTCTCCGCCGGTAGATTCGGGATGCGGTCCCGGAGTGCCGACTGTGACCCTTAGGCGGCTGACCACCACGGTGCTGATGGGGGTACGGCACAGGCGTACCTTGCTACCTTCGTGCTATCTGTTGGCAGCTGCAGGTCAGCTGGCGCTCGTGTCAACTGTCAAGTGCAAATCCGTGTCCAGGCACAGCAACTGTACGTGTGTGCTCCTACCTTGCGTTTTGGATCAGCAGCCTCTGGCATCTGGTGGCTGGTAACGTTACTCCGCTAAAGGCCAAACGGTGCCGGAGCGGCAGCAGCACAAACCCATAGACTTGCACTCTTCACTACGCAGCACGTATCTAGTCTAGTCTGTTGCGTACCGTACTTCACCGTACGGTACCAGGGCGTGTACCGGTACGGCTGCAACAAGATCCAGCTGCAACAGCATTTAAGGCTTCTCAGGACATTGCGGCACTATCACCGTGCAGAGGGACAACGGGGTGCAAGGAAGCATACCGTTAGTGATAGGACCTGTAGCCCAGCATGGCCACCCCGGGGCGCCAGGCCATCAGGGGAGCCCCACGGGGAGCACCAGGCACCAGGGGAGAGCACCCTGTCCCCTCGGGAGCACCCTTGGTGTGTACCCACGGCCCCACGGCCAAGGTGGGAACTGGTACCGGTAGCCTGCAACAGGTGCAGTACACTTCGTATGACAAGCGCCTGTTGCACGGCTATACTGCCATACTGGTGATGGGTGGTAGTGCCGTACCTCGGTGGCATGGCAGCGTACGGCAGCGTATGGCAGAGTCGCGTTATCGCTCATGGGCTACAGACCGTACACTCCGCTCTGCCGTGCGGTCCCCTTGGCCGCTGCATACCATACCAGGTTTCCTTGTCGACCACTCGGAGGTACGGACTGTGTGCGTGTGTGGAGGCGTGTGGTACGGTAGCCCTTTGGCGTCGGGACAGACACCCCAATGCTGGCACCAGGGGGCACGCACGTGGCATGTGGCACGTGGCCCGTAGGGGGCGCGATTGCAGTCATTTAGCTGTACTGCTGTGGGGCGATAGCATACGCACATGCAGTGAATGTTGATTAATCAAGACAGCTTCCAGCTGCAATGCCCTGCAGCAACTGAGGCTGCAGCACGCAGCGGCCCTCAGCAGGCCTAACCAACTGGGAGGGGCACAAGACACAAGGTGCATCACGCAGCCGAGTTGGCATCGAGCCCTAAACGTGCTGCCTGAAGACCCTGCGTGGACCACTTGCTTGGGCCACCAGGGGAGCTCCCCTGCTGCTTGGCCACGCGCAACGGCCTCACAGCGAAGGTGGGGTTAGTCATCTATTGGCACCTGGTGAAGTGGTGATACCAGCTTGCACCAGACAGTACGTGGCCCGGGTGGCAGCGTGTAACGCCTGGACAGTACGGCTGGCAGTTGACAGTGAGCCTGCTTTCAGCGTTCAAGACAGAGCGACCAGCCCTGCCGAGCGTCATCCTTGTGACATCGTGCCTACCAGTACTCAATAAGCTGTTTTCAGTACGTTTAACTTATCCTTTCGCCACCTGCCTGCATACTGACGAGGTCCTCCGATCGTTCCACGTTGTAGGGCGCTGCAAAGGTGCGTTTGAGCAAGAAGCTCTAAACGTTCTGTCAGGCACGTCATGCATGTGTGTTGTCTCGCGAACCTTGTCGCGGCATGCGTGCGCTGCCTGTCGGAGCCTTTCGGCTTTCAAGGCCGTAGGCACTCTCGGAGCGCTGTCCACCTGCAACTCTGGAGCTCAGCGGCACATATGCTCGCTCACTAACTGTTGAAGTGTATGTTGTTGCAGTTGCTGACCCGTTCTTGTTGTCCCGCGGTCGGCGAACGTGCTCACAGCCCAGCCGCTTCGCGCAACCCCGCTGCCCAAACAGAGTATTGGCATACCGACAAACACTGGAACATGGATGATAACACATGGAGCAGCAGCAATCCTTGGCGCCTGCTGCCTACCTCCGTCCAGCTGCACGTGCTGTCGCTCCTGCCCCACAACGACCGCGCCCTCAGCGGCCGCCTGGCATGGAAGGAGGCAGCCGACACCTTCGGCAGCGCAGAAGCCCGCACCGCCTCCCTTTCGCAGCCGCTGCCGGCCCATGCCGTGCCCTGGGCTGTGGAGGCAGGGCAGCAGCACGTGCGGCAGCTGCCCTTCCAGCACAAGCTGCAGCTGATGTGCACGGCCGCCGCCAGCGGCAGCGAGGTCAACCTGGAGGTGGCGCTAGCGCTGCTGCAGCCGAGCATCTTCCCAGAGCTCCTGCAGGGCCTTGCAGGCGCGTACAAGCGGCAAGACCTTGATGCAGACCCTGGTGCGGCGGCGGTCAAAGCGGGCCACCCGCAGCTGCTGCGCTGGCTTCTGCGCCGCTGCCCGGGGCTGCTGTGCCATGAACACGTCATGGCGGCCGCAGCAGGACACTGCAACCTGGCGGGGCTGCAGGCGGTGTGGGGGCTGCTGCAGGGCGACCATGCACACAGCCATCCTACTACACAGCTCCAGCAGCAGCAGCAGCCCCCATGCCCCTCCACTGGGCCAGGGGGTGCTGGACGCGGCAGCTGCGTCAAACACCATGGACGCGGTGGCCAAGATGGAGTGGGTGTTGGACGCGGCACGGGGCAGCTGCCGCCTGACCGAGGACACAGCCGCAGCTGCCGCCCGCTCGGGGGACCTGGGCCGGCTGCGCTGGCTGCAGGAGCGGGGCTGCCCCATGGGCGGGGAGGGGTTGCTGCTCAGCGCGCTACAGCACGCTGACCTGACAGTGGTGCAGTGGCTGGTGGACGAAGCGAGGTGCTGTGTTCTGCCGGAAGCGGAGGGCACGGGCTGGGAGCAACTCCTGCAGGCGGCAGCTAGGAGCTCTGTGGATGGGGTGGATAAGCTGCGATGGCTGCAGGAGCGGGGTGCGCCGCCGCTGGATGTGGTGGACAGCAGCTTGGTGCGAGTTGCGTTGGAGGCTGCGAAGGCAGGGCAGGCGGAGGTCGTGCGTTCCTTACTGCCAGCAGTACTGTCAGCAGGCCCGGGTCGCGACCTGAGGGGCGCCATGGCGGCAACGTCGGGCAGCATTCCAGTGGTGGAGTGCCTGCAGGAGGCAGGCCTGGTGTTGACAGTTATCAACAGGCCTTACCAGGGGGCAGCCACGGCGGGCAGTGTGGCCACGGTCCGGTGGCTGGCGCAGCAGCAGGAGGGCATCGCGCCCACCACAGATGCAGCCATGGA
>VFQN01000577.1_pt1 | contig 67222 bp, 67 predicted proteins | sample 3512371 | NCBI WGS metagenome assembly VFQN01 (sample SAMN10412370, study PRJNA504923) | tailings metagenome | isolation source: Replicate 2 from Balatoc abandoned mine | place: Philippines: Itogon, Benguet | collected 2017-08-28 | reverse complement strand
GATCGTTATCGACACTATATACATTAAAGGTCGCCGGGGTTATGTCAGCGCAAGGACATGCCAGAGAGGCCAGGATGATCGATTTGCTGCTGCGCGCTGCGGTTTCGCTGTGGCTCCTTATCACCGTCGCGCAGAATGTCGCGCGTGCGGCGCCCGATCCCTTTGGCCTGCCTGGCTGGTTTCCTCACGCCACTGCGTTCGGCGCCCTGGCGCTGGCGCTCTGGTTCGTCTGGGAAGGGGCCCTTGCCCGCCGACGCAGCAGATCCTCCACCCGATGAAGGAAATGCGCCCGACCGGCGAGGGGACGGCGCTCGATCTCGTCGTGCGCGACGTGCGCGCGCTGGTCGGACCGCAGGGGCTCGTTGACACCGATATCGTCGAAGCGGCGGTGCGGGGCTGGTCGCATAATACCCGCCGCGCCTTTCGCTCGGACCTGACCTTGTGGGGTGATTGGTGCAGGCGCGGGCGGATCGATCCCAAGGCGGCATCGGCGCGCGACGTCGCTGGCTGGATCCGCGTGCTGGCCGGGATCGAGTGCTCGGCCGAGACGGTGCGGGCGATGGCGACGATCGAGCGCTATGTCGTGAATGTCGGTTGGGCCTATCGCATGGCCGGGCTTGACGATCCCACGGCCGCGCCGCTGGTCAAGCTCGAGAAGAAGGCGGCGCGCAAGGCCTTGGGCGTGCGCCAGCGCCAGGCGCGCGCGATCCGGTTCAAGGGCGACATTGCCGATTTCGACAGCCCGGCGAGCGGTGTCTGTCTCGCCCATCTCATCAAGGCCTGCCGCCGCGATCTCCTGGGGCTTCGAGACGAGGCGCTGCTCAAGGTTGCCTATGACAGTGCCGGGCGGCGCTCGGAGCTGGTGGCGATCGACGTCGCGCATGTCGAAGGGCCGGACGGGCAGGGGGCGGGCACGCTGTTCATTCCGAAAAGCAAGACCGACAGGCAAGGGGAGGGGGCCTATGCCTATCTCTCACCGTCGACGATGCGGGCGATCGCACGCTGGCGCGATGCGGCCCATATCGACAAGGGGCCGCTGTTCCGGCGGGTCGAGACGCATTTCGACGGGTCGGTGGCTGCGGTCGGGCGAAGCGCGCTTCACCCGAACTCGATCACCTTGATCTATCGGCGCCTCATTCGCGCGGCTTATGCGAAGAAACTGCTCGGCGCCATGAGCGAAGCCGAACTGGAACGCTGGGTCGCTACCGTATCGAGCCATTCGATCCGGGTGGGGGTGGCGCAGGACAATTTCGCGGCCGACGAAAGCCTGCCGGCGATCATGCAGGCCTATAGATGGCGCGACCCCAGGACGGTGATGCGCTATGGTGCGAGGTTGTCAGCGAAAAGCGGCGCCAGCGCACGCATGGCAGAGCGCCTCGCGGAGATTTAGGCGCCTCTGTGCGTAGGTCCGTCTCGACCGCTAAAGATCTGTCACGTCACTTGACGCGAGCAGATACACGTCTTCGCCGCTGAAGAACACTTCAACGCGAGCGTCCCCGCTTTCCGGGGGCGGAGTGGAACCGAAGCGGCTCACCCAATTCTGATCGACAAAGGCTAGTAGAGCATCCCAGGCTGCCGCATCGCCATCATATACTCCTAGGGTTTCTTTCCCCTGATAGAGGATGACGAGAACAGTCGCTTGCATTTACACGTCCACTAGATTGCGCCGAAACGACGCATGAGGCGCTGTCGGCCAAGCCCTGCCTGCAGCGGAATCGAAGAGCAGCGACGCAAGATGCTGCATGCCAACCGTGGCGATCAGTCAACGCGACGAATCGTGAAGACCTCCGCTAGGGGTTCGCCGTCTCCCGCGCGGACCAGCCGACAGTGATGGGAGAGCGTTTTCATTGCCGAGCCAATGTGGTCGGGAGGCGATGTGCGCTGTGCGACGAGATCAACCGACAGTGTTTCGCCGGGGTCGAGGTTGCCAGAGAAGAAAATGTCCCGTCGTGTGGTCGTTGCCGTTTGCGCGCAGGCGCGGGCGAACAACCATTCCGCTCGGTCAACGAAGGAGATGAAGCTGCTGAAATACAGGAAGCCTGCGCCATTGAAGTCCTGTGACGGCACCGGGTCGATGGTGATGATCCGGGTGCTGCTGGGGTCTTTGAAGGTAAAGCCCAAGTGCTGCGTGGCACGGCCCGCGCGAACCGCAGCGGCTTGGCCGGGTAAGTCTTCCTGACTGCGATATGGATCCGGTTTGGGTAGGCCTGGCACGACGAACCGTGAAACGCTTCGGTTGCCGCCGGTCTGGCCGCGGCGCACAAAGACCGAGACCATTTCGACCTGTCCGATAAGGCGACCGTCGATAAGCAGACGATGCAGGCTCAACATCTGCGTCTGTGTCACCCGGCGCAGTCGCGATCGCACGATCAGTTCGTCGTTTTCCCTGACCGATCCGAAATTACCATCCTGAATCGATATAGCGCAGAAAGCGGCATAAACTGGGCGCCCTTCGCCATCGATGAAGCTCGGCGCCTTTTGTCCCGCGAGACTCGCGAGCATCATCCAATGTTGATGCCCGAGCTGTTTCAGTAGCCAGGTCTCCGACAGTCCTTGGAGGCACAGTTGGGGCATGCCGAGAAGGATCGTCTCGCTGCTATTGCGCAGCCACGTTGCCGCGGATTTGCTATCGCCCTCGGGCGCCCCGGTTTCGGCGACGGGATCATAGCCGCAATGCCCGCATCGATCCTGGATACGGCCGAAGGCGCTCAGCAACCAATTCTGCCCGCAAGCCGGGCACGGTTCCCGAGGGGTGTCATGGAGAACCTCACCATGTGTCTGCGCCATGCCGCTCATGCCGAAGTCCTGACGCTGACATTGAGGGGCAGGGGAGCGCACCCGATGAACGGCCGCTCGGAGAGATCCCAAACGGTCTCGCATTGTCCTTGCCGTTCGATCCGCACGCGCGGATCCCGGGTAATGGTCCCGATCGACGCTGCAGCAATATCCCTCGCGTGGAAGCGCGCCAGCACCGCATCGAGATGCCTAGGATGGACGGAGAGCAGATAGCCGAAGCTGGGGAAGGTCTGGAGCCATCGCTCCAGCGGCGCCTCGCCCGGAATCGGGATGTGATCGATATCGATCACGGCTCCGACCCCGGAACATTCCGCGAGCATGGTGGCGGTGCCGATGATGCCGCCCTGGCTGATGTCCTTTGCCGCCTTGGCGAGCCCTGCTTCCGCGATTTGTGGCAGAAGATCGAGATCTCCACGAAGCCTCGCGACCGGCGCCTGCGTTGCCGCGTTCCAGTTCGCATAGGGCTCGCGATATCCCCCGCGCAGGTCGATGGCCGCGACCAGATGATCGCCGGACGCCGCGTCGAAACTGGTCAGCAGCCGATTTGCCCTGCCAAGGATCGCGAGCGCGAGCTGGCTAGTCTTGGTCTGCAAATTGCTATGCCCGCCGACGATGGGCACCTGGAACGCCCGCGAAGCGTCGCGCAATCCTTCGAGCAGGGGCAGGGCACCATCGCGTCCATCCGCCCACAGCGCATTCACCGCCGCGACGGGCCTGCCGCCCATCGCCGCGATGTCCGACAGGTTGACCATGATGCCGCACCAACCGGCGAACCAGGGATCACTGGCGACGAACTCGTTGATGAAACCTTCGATCGCGAAGAGCAGATATCCATCGCCATCGGGAATGGCCGCGCAATCGTCGCCGACCGCCACGCTTGCGCTGGGGTCGATTCCTAGGGCGTTCACGACCTCGGCGATGTCCGCCTTCGCGGCGAAACTACGGCTCTCGCGTAGCCAACGCGCGATGCCTGCCGCGCTGATATCCTCGCCGCTCATCCCAGCCCGTCCACGAGGAATCCCACCTCAGGCGTACGGAAAGGGGGATAATGTGTCAGATTCGCTTCCATTCGGTGATGGGGTCGGCCGAACCAGTCGAATTCCTCCAGGGACCGCCAATGCAGCCGCTGGAACAGCAGGGCATTCTGGCTCTGCACATTGGCGAGAAAGCGCTCGCATCCCCGCGCATGCGCCGAGGACACCGCGAGGCGGATCAGGTCCGCCCCGATCCGCCCGGCCGCTCGGCCGCGATAGGCCTGCGCCACCGCGAGGCGCGAACCCCACCATGTCCTGGGCGTATCGCGATCCTCATGGATCCGAACCGTGCCAACCACCAACTCGCGTCCATCATCATCCTGGCGGACGGCCACGAGCGGGATGGCGAAAGCATCGATCTCGTCGCGATCGCTCTCCGAGAAAATCCCCTGCTCCTCGCAGAAGATATCGCGGCGCAGCGCGAACGCCGCGGAGCGCTCCCACTCCGCGGTCGCCCATTTGATGCGAACTTCAGGAGCCGCGGTCGCGAGGCTGGCCTGGGCGCTCACGATGCGCGCCGCTCATAGGTCGATAGCGCAGAGCAGGCACCGCAGCGCCCGCAGCCGGCCTTGATGTCGCTAGACTGCATGCCCGCCTCTCGCAGCATCTTGCCGAGCGGCTGCAACAGGCTGTGCATGAAGGCAGGTGTCGGGGCCGGATGGCTCTCGAGCGGCGTCCCCGCGATCGGGACGAACGGCACCACGAACGGATAGACACCGATCCCGACCAGCCGGCGGCAGACCGAGAGCAGTGCCTCCTGGCTGTCGCCGAGCCCCGCCAGGATGAAGGTCGAGACCTGCCCGCGGCCGAACACTTCGAGAGCGGCCTCGAAGGCGTCGAAGTAGCGCTCGAGCGAAACCTGGGCCTTGCCCGGCATGATCCGCGCGCGGACCGCTGGCGTGACCACCTCGAGATGCATGCCGAGCGAGTCGACACCGGCATCCTTCATCCGCTGGAACCAGAGATCGTCGTCGGGTGGCTCGCACTGCGCCTGGATCGGCAGATCCACCGCGGTCCGCACGCCGGCCGCGCTCTCCGCGAGGATGGCGGCGCCGCGATCCGAACCCGGCGGAGTGCCGGTCGTCATCACCATGTGCCGCACATTGTCGAGTTCGACCGCCGCCTTGGCGACCTCGGCGAGCTGCGCCGGCGTCTTTCGCTCGATCGTGCGGCCGGCGGCCAGAGACTGGCCGATCGCGCAGAACTGACACGCCTTGGTGCGGCTCTGATATCGGATACAGGTCTGAAGGATCGTCGTGGCGAGCACGTCGCGGCCGTGCAGGGTCGCGATGTGGGAATAGGGGATTCCGTCAGACGTGCTGCGCTCGTAGAATTTCGGCTTTGTCTGGAAGGACAGGGCGGCGAGTTCGACGCCGTCCCGGCTCAGCCGGCTCTTGCCGTCCGCATCCGGGCTGTCTGCCTGATACGGGCTCTCGAACGCGGGTGCATTGTGCACCGGCACCATCACCGTGATGCCGTCGATCGTTACCGGCATGTGATCCGAAGGGCCGGCGCCACCGCGCCGGCTAACCCCCGAGCTCTTCGGATCGTCGAGCCGAATCCCGAAGGATTGCAGCTCGTTGATCAAGGTCTCAGTCGACATGCTCGGTTGCCCCCTGCTCATCGCTGGCGTCGGCATTCGCGACCGTGTGGGGGACGGTGCGGATCGTATCGGCGCTGCGCATCGGGACGGCGGGCTGGTCGTTGATCAGCAGCGACAGAAGCTCGGGGCGGGCATAGTGGCCGACCGAGTCCATCATCCGCTTGCGCTTGGTGATGAGGCTCATATCGAGATCGGCGACGAGCAGGCCTTCGCCGGCCCGCATCGGATCGACAAGATGCCTGCCCTCCGGCGAGATGATCGCGGTCATGCAGCCGCCGCGCAGGCCGCGCTGCAGGCCCTCGTCGGGCGTGATCGACGCGATCTGCTCCTCGGTCAGCCAGCCGGTCGAGTTGACGACGAAGCAGCCGCTTTCGAGGGCATGATGCCGGATGGTCACTTCGGTCTGGTCGCCGAAGATGTCGCCCACCAGCGAGCCGGGGAACTGACCGGCGTGGATTTCCTCGTGCTGCGCCATCAGAGCGTAGCGGGCCAGGGGATTATAATGCTCCCAGCAGGCGAGCGCGCCGACGCGGCCGACGGCGGTCTCGACGACCTTGAGCCCGGCACCGTCACCGCCGCCCCAAATCATCCGCTCATGGAAAGTCGCGGTCAGCTTGCGACGCTTCAGGAGAAGTTTTCCGTCGGTGTCGAAGATCAGCTGGGCATTGTAGATCGAGCCATGATCCAGCTCGTTCACGCCGAGCACGATGACCATCTTGTGGCGGCGCGCCGCCTGGCTGACCGCCTCGGTGACCGGGCCCGGCACGACGACTGCGTTTTCGTAGAAGCGCATGTGATCGCCACCGCTCGCCATCGGAGGGCGGACGAACGAGAAATAGGGATAATAAGGGACGAACGTCTCGGGAAAGACGATGAACTGGACGCCCTTCGCCGCCGCGTCGGAGATCGCGGCGAGTACGCGGTCGAGCGTGCCCAGCGGAGTCTCGAGGTCGGGGGCGATCTGCACGGCGGCAGCTCGGATCACGCGTTTTTCAGACATAAATTTCCTCTCTGGTTGCAGGGACACTTCGTTCTTTGCCGATGGCCGCCGAGAATCCCCGCGATGGGGCGACTGGAGATTGATTGGATTTCATACAGTCAATCACTACATCAATGCGGCTTCGGATACGACTCATTATGCCGTCGTTAATCCGTTCACGGTCCTGTCATATGAGGTAAACGCCTTGCCGAAAGCCGTCAATATGGGGTTCAGCTTTCTTGTCATGCCATTGAACAAGATGCCTTCACCGGCTTTCTGACTGGATTGCTGAAGGGATGTTGCGTGGGGCTGGCTTCCAGTCATGCAACATTGTACGGTCAATCTACTGTAGCTTTCGAAACCAAGAGCCCATGCACGACTGGACGCCTGATCTTTCAACCTCGACCAAGCCTCGTTATCTGGCTCTTGCCGACCGTATCGCGCTGGATATGCAGTCTGGCCGTTTGGTCGCCGGCGATCGTCTTCCCGCACAACGGTCGTTGGCGGCGAAGCTCGGGATCGATTTCACTACGGTCGCTCGCGGATATGGCGAGGCGCAGAAGCGGGGTCTCGTCGAATCTAGACAGGGGCAGGGGACGTTCGTCCTGTCGGCGCAGCGCGCGGCCGCGCGGCCGGAGACGATCCCGCCGGCCCGCGCCCTTGGCGACGACACCGATCTATCGATGAACCTGCCGCCGGAGCCCGAGAACCCGGAGCTGATCGCACGTATGCGGGCTGGGTGGGATGCGCTGGGGCAAGACATCATCCCGATGCTCCGATACCGATCCTTCGGTGGCGGCACGCGCGATAAGGAGGCCGCCCTTCACTGGCTGGCTCGGCGTAATCTCGCGCCGGCGATCGAGCAGCTCTATGTCACCCCGGGCGCGCATGCGGCATTGCTCGGCATATTGAGTGCCCTCGCCAAGCCGGGCGACGTGCTGCTGAGCGAAAACCTCACCTATCCCGGCATCCGCGCGGTCGCCGCGCTTGTCGGTGTCGAACTTCACGGTCTGCCGATGGACGCCGAAGGCATTGTCCCCGAAGCCTTCGCCGAGGCCTGCGAGCGGTTATCGCCGAAGGCGCTCTATCTCAATCCGACGCTCCAGAACCCCACCAATCTCACCATCTCCCTGGCGCGGCGCCACGCGATCATCGAGATCGCGCGCAAGTATGGGGTCGCGCTGATCGAGGACGATGCCTATGGCTTCATCGCCCAGGGCACGCCGCCGCCGCTGGCAGCCCTCGCGCCCGATCTGACCTGGTACGTCGCCTCGCTTGCCAAATGCATCGGCGCCGGCTTGCGCACGGCCTATGTGATCGTGCCAGAGAACCGTTCGGCATGGGCCTTCGCGTCCGCGGTGCGTTCGGCCGCGGTCATGGCTTCGCCGATCACCATGGCGCTCGCGACGCGCTGGATTGAAGACGGGACTGCCGACGCTGTCTTGCGCGCGGTGAGAGCCGAGACGGAGGAAAGGCAGAAGCTCGCGCATCGCATCCTCGCGCACCAGCGCCTCGAAGGTGATCCGGACAGCTTCAATATCTGGCTGTCGCTCCCGGAGGGTTGGACCCGTTCGGCCTTCGTCGGCCATATGCGCTCGACGGGGGTGGGCATCGTTCCGAGCGATGCCTTCACCGTGTCGGGAACCCCGCCGGAGGCAGTGCGCATCTGCCTCGGCGGGCCCGCGTCGCGATCTACCGTCGAGCGAGCGCTCGAGTGCGCCGCTCACGCCCTGGAGGCCCTTCCAGCGGCGGTGACTTCCTTTCTTTAATAACCTGCCGAGCCCCCGCGCGGCGCTGTGGCGGCTGTGCAGCGGTTCCTGGCCAAAGGAAGAGGAGAGCGAAACAATGTCGAGAGCTGTCGAACGGTCAGTGGTCAGCGAATGGCAGGACGGCCTTCGCTGTGAGGTCCAGGCGGGCAGGTTCAGGCTGATTGTCGATGAGCCGGAAAGTGCCGGAGGCTCCGATATGGGGCCACAGCCGACGGAGCTTTTTCTGTCCTCGGTCGCGTCCTGCTTCACCCTTGCCCTGGCTTATAGTGCCAAGCGCCGCGGCACCGTTGTCGATGCGATCAACGTCACCGTGACCGGAGTATATGACGGGCCGCGTTTCCGATCGGTCCGAGTCCATGCCCATGTGGCGTGCGACCCTGCGGAATTGCCGGGTCTCGTGCAACAGGCCGAGCGGGTTTGCTACGTCACCAATACGCTCAGATCGGAACTGACCCTCGAGATCGTGCCTGAATTGATTGGGGCCTAGCTGCCGTGCAAGGCCAAGCTTGGCAACATCCATAAAATGGCGCGTGCTCTTGCTCGCGCGATTCCGTCAGACGATTCTCACCATGTCTGCGATCGACATTTCCAATGTCTGATCGGATTGCTGCCATAGTGGTTGCGGCCGCGCCTGAAATTCGCCGATTCCGGGCATTTCGAGCACATTATCCTCATGCTGCTGGCATCGGCATGGCGCGTCGTTTGCGTGACGCCACCCGAGTCCCATCATTGACGGCGTATCGTATTGGAATTATCGCGTTCACTATAGTATCAAATATGCGATAGGAGAGCGGCGCGTATGTCCGCTGGCCAATTACCTACATTCCTTGATCTCTCAGCCCGATCGACCAAGCCGCGCCGCACCGGGATCACCCATATCCTCGACAAGGGCAGCACACTTGCGGCTGTCGAGGCCATGCTTCCCTCCGCGACACGCTATGTGGACATCTGGAAGCTCGGCTTCGGCACATCCTATGTCGACCCGATGGCGGCGGCCAAGATTGCGCTGCTGAAAACTGCGGGCATCAAGACCTGTGTCGGAGGCACGCTGCTCGAAATTGCCTGGCTACGAGAGCGCACCGAGGGTTTCTTCGCTTTCGCGGCCGAGATGGGCTTCGACTGTGTCGAAGTGTCCGATGGCGCGACGGATATGCCAAGGCGCGACAAGCTTGCGCTGATCGAGCGGGCGAATGCGCTTGGGTTCGAGGTGCTGTCCGAAGTCGGAAGCAAGGATCCGAGCAAACGCCTCTCGTCGGCGGAGTGGGTCAGCCAGCTCGAGGCGGATGCGCAGGCCGGCGCGCATTGGATTGTCATCGAAGGGCGAGAAAGCGGAACCGTTGGTCTATACGATGAGACCGGAAAGGTCCGTAACGAAGTCCTCCACGCGATCGCGCGGAATCAGTTCTCCGACAAGCTGATCTTCGAGGCGCCGCAACGAGCGCAGCAGGCTTTCCTGATCCGAGAATACGGACCGGAGGTCAATCTCGGCAATATTCTCATCGACGACGTGATCAGCCTGGAAACCCTTCGCCTCGGGTTGCGGGCTGACACGATGCAGTTGCTGGCCGCCGATGAACGGGGAGGAGCGCGCCTTGTTCACGCTTGACCCCGATGCGAAGAACATCATGCCGACCCGCTATCGGCAGGTGGCGATCAGCAGCGATGTCGAGAGTCTGGAGCCGGCCTGGCTGGAGCAGCATTTCCTCGGGCGCGAAGCCTATATGCGCACGCGATTCATTGTCGCCAGGCTCGGCGAAGAGTGCGCGCTCGTCGAGGTCGATCGGCCGGAGAGCAAGGCATTGTTCTCCGACATCACCGGCGTCAGGGTGATCGCACCTGCTGCGAACTGCCGATATTTCTACGAGCCCGAAATCGATACCGCGATTCCCTCCCAGCTTGCGCTGGTGGCTGTCCAGCACCCCGACGTGCCCTGCGTGATCGTCGAGGGGCAATATGGGCATGTGAGCTTCATTCTCAATCCCGCGCCGCTCCTCCTCAACGTCTTCGACATCGTGCCGCCATTCCCGTCGAAGCTGGTCGATCAGGTCGAGCGTGTGCTTGCCGTCGCGGAAGACCTGCCGCCCATCGTGCCTGTTCCGGTGCTGGTCGACAGCCGCGACGAGCTCGCCGCGCACGTCAACCCGCTGCCGGCCGAGGTGTTGGTGCCGTGCCGTGGTTCCGGTCTGGTCTTTGCCGACACCAAGGTCTCCTATCTCGATGAGCGCCCGCGCGAAGTCGATTGGATCCTGCTGGGATGCGACCGTTCGCAACAGATTCACCGCTGGTTCTACGGCAAGCAGGCGAATGTCGTCGACATTTGCCCTACGAAGTTCCTGGGCAAGCACCTTGATCCCGCGCGAACGCTGACGCGCTGTTGCCTGATGCAGGAAGGTGTCGAGGCACGAGAGCTTGCGACATATGTCCCCTGGGGCTGCTCGCTGGATGAGGTCCGCACCGCGATCGTCCATATTCTCTCGACGGTGGATGTGCCGTGGACGCGCACATGATCGACTCCCGGATCTTCGGCCATCTCTGGTCGACCCCGGAAAGCCATTCTATCTTCGACGAAGATGCGCGGGTTCGTCGCTGGGTCGATGTTCTCATCGCCCTGGCCCAGTCCCAGGCCGAAATCGGGCTGATCCCCACCAAGGCTGCGGAAGAGATAGCGGAGCTTGCTCAATGCGACCTTCCGATCGAGAGGATCGCTGAAGCGACGCGCACGACAGGGCATTCCACCCTTGGTCTGATCCAGGTTCTGCAGGGCCTGTTGTCGCCTGCTGCCGCGCCTTTCGTTTATTATGGCGCGACCGTTCAGGATATCACGGATACGTCCCAGGTCCTTGAGCTTGCCGCTACCGGCGCCTTGCTCTGGCGCGACCTGCGGACGATCGAAGACCGTCTGCTCGATCTTGCCGTTACCCATCGCGCGACTCCGATGGCGGGTCGCACGCATGGTCAGCTCGGGTCGCCGATCCCGCTGGGCTTCAAGATGGCGAGTTGGGCGGACCAAATCGGGCGCGACCTTTCCAGGCTTGCTGATGGGCGCGTCCGTTGGCTGACGGGTCAGTTCGGCGGCGCCGTCGGCACACTCGGCTTTTTCGGAGATGCGGGCCTGCCGCTGCGTCAGGCCTTTTGCCGGCGTATCGGCTTGGCGGAACCTTCCATCTCTTGGCTTTCAGCGCGGGACCGCTTTTCCGAATTCGCCAGTACGGTCGCGATCGCTGCGAGCACGCTCGCCCGGATCGCCAACGAGGTCTATGGTCTTCAGCGACGCGAAATCGGTGAGCTTGGGGAGCGGCCCGCCGCGCGGACCGTCGGCAGCATCACTATGCCGCACAAGCGCAACCCGGAGAATAGCGAGCAGATCGTGACGCTGGCGCAGCTGGCGCGCGCGCAGAGCGCTCTCCTCACCGACGCGCTGGTCCATGAGCATGAGCGCGATGGCCGGGCCTGGAAGCTGGAATGGTCGGTCTTCCCGACCTTATGCCATTCCGTGCTGACGGCCGCCTCGCTGACAAAGGCGTTGCTTGCCGGGCTGGAGGTCGATCCGCGCGCGATGGCGCGCAATCTCGCGCTGGTCCCGGCGTCCGAGCATCTGCTCAGCCTCATGAGCGAACGCCTGGGCAAGCATGTTGCGCAGCAAACGCTGCAGCAGGCCTATCGGCGTGCTGCCGAGGATCGGCTTTCACTCGCCGAGGCGCTGGAAGGCGTGGCCACGTCCGATGAATTGCAGGCGATCGCGAATGTCGATCTCGGATCGGGACCCGAAATGGTGGATCGGGTGGTCGCTGCGGCGAGGGCGCGTCGGCAAGCCGAGCCGGAAGACTGGCGTTGATCGACGCACCGCACGTCTCTCTGGCAGCTCTGCCGACGCCACTTCAGCACCGCCCGGATCTGGGTGCGGTCCTTGGAGGTAAGGCGATCTGGGTCAAGCGCGACGATCTTACCGGCTATTCCTGGGGCGGGAACAAGATCCGCACCATCGAATATCTGATCGGGGATGCTGAGGCGCAGGGCTCCGACACGGTCGTATTGTGCGGCGGTCCGACATCGAATTTCACGGCGCTGATGGCATATGCCTGTGCGGCTCGGGGGCTATCGGTCTTCCAGGTCAGCTATGGGAGCGAGCCGGAGGTGAAGCCTGTCGCGCTGGCGGCAGGGGAGGCGGCCGGCGCGGTCCTTCATTTCACCGGATCGTCCGACCGCTCGACCATGGAGGAGGTTGCGGCCGCGATCGCGGATCGTCTGCGGGCCGAAGGGCGGCGTCCCTATCTGGTGCCGCGCGGCGGCGCTACCGTGGTCGGCGCGCTCGGCTACGCCCATGCGGCCGGCGAGGTGCGGTGCCAGCTTCGGCAATACGGCATCCATGCTGTCACCATCGTCATGCCGGTCGGATCGGGCGGGAGCATTGCCGGGCTTTTGTCGGGCTTCCTCTTCGCGTTCGACGAAGACGAGGAAGCGCTGCCGCTCGATGTTGATCTCATCGGTGTGAGCGTCTCGCGTCCGGTCGACGAATTGCGGGCTGCCATCGAGGCGAAGGCCCAGGCCTGCGGCGCCGGGCGCGCGCGGCTGATGTCGGTCGACTGCCGGTGGCGGCTCGTCGATGGGCGCGGCGCCGGCTTCAACCACTATGACGCGGATGATGTCGCATTGGTCGACGCGATCATGCGCCGATCGGGTCTCCTCATCGACACAACCTATAACGGGAAGGCTCTTCGCTGGCTGCGCGACCAGCGGCTCTCCGCCGCGCGGCCGATCCTCTATTGGCATACGGGCGGGGCGCTTGCTGTCGCAGATCGGCTTGCCCGGCCGGCTTCCCCTTCTACCCACCATCTGGAGACGACATGACCAAGCTCCCTGCCGGACAAGCACAAGCCCCGCGCCGCGTTGAAGGCCCTTCCGCCGATGGGCCTGCGCCGGAACTGATCGAGGCGGGTTTCGGTTGGGAAATCGCTGATGCCGGCGTGCTGCATCATGGCCTCAATATTGCGGATTTCGCGCATGTGCTGGACCTGCACCACCGCGAGATCATTTCCGACGATGTTGCGCGGCAGCTTTTGTCAGTCATCCGCGAAGCCTATAAGCTGGAGGCCGGGGCTTTCCCTTATGATCCCCATCATGGCGAAGCCTATAACTCGCGCGAGCGTTTTTTCGCGGAGCGCATCGGGGACAGCGCAGGCTGGCTTCACGCGGGGCGCCCTCGCCGTGAGGCGGCCCGGGTGGCCTTCCGTATCGTGCTGCGCCGGCTGACGGCGGAGCTGCTCAAATCGTCGGCCTCCTTTGCCGGGTCTGCCTGCGCGGTCGCCGAGCGGCACCGCGAGACCTTCATGGCGGACCAAACCTATCTTCAGCAGGCGCAGCCCTCGACGTTCGGGCATTATCTTCTGGGTTTCGTCCCGCCTGCGCTTCGGGATGGCGAACGCCTGGAAGCTGCTCTTGACGCTGTCAACCGCAGTCCCGGCGGCGCGGGGTGTGTGAATGGCAGCCATCTGCTTGCGGATCGCGGCTACCTCGCATCGCTGCTCGGCTTCGACTCCGTCATCGAGCACACGCGCGATGCGATGTGGCAGGTGGATACCTTCATCGATATCCTGTCGACCGGCGTCAGCCTGCTCTCGAACCAGTCCAAGCTCGCCGAGGATCTCGAAATCTGGTCGAGCCAGGAATTCAACTATGTGGACCTCGCGGGCCCCTACACACGCTCGTCGGTCCTGATGCCGCAGAAGCGCAATCCCTATGCTCTCACGATCATCCGCGGCGGCAGCGGTATGTTGATCGGCCGTCTGTCCGGCTTTCTCGCTGTGGTGAAAACCCCCTCCGCGCGCAGCGACAATCTGATTTTTGCCTATGGCGAACTCCCCCGCGCGCTCGACTATGCCGTCAAGATCAGCAACCTTAGCCGCGGGGTGGTCGAGACCCTCACGGTCAACGAGGCACGGCTGTGGAAGACGCTGGAGGATGGCTTCAGCCAGGCCACGGATCTGGCTGAATATGTCATGGTTGAAGGTGGGATCGATTATCGGAGCGCCTACAAGATCGTGGGCCAGGCCGTGCGCGCGGCCAGCGCGGCCGGTCGCCGCGGCATCGACATCAATGTCGATGCTTTGGCGCAGGCGGGCAGAGAGGTGGCGGGGATCGAGCTGTCGCTCGACCCGGATGGCCTCAAGTCAGCGCTGGACCCGCGACAAATCGTGGCGAGCCGCTCGGCGCAGGGTGGGGCGGCGCCAGCGATCGTGGCGGACATGGCGGCGCGCTATGGGCAAGCCGCCAGGGGTCTTGAACAACGGGCGGCCGAACGGCTCGCTGATTTCGACCAGATCGAACGCACGCTGCTCGATCGTGTCGATCAGATCATCAACAGCTAGGATTTATGCCCTTGCAGACCGGCGGTTCGGATTCCGGCCGCCGGCCAGGGATCAGGCTCCCTCGGGATTGCGGAAGACGTACCAGATAAGCTGGGCCGGCACATCACCGCGGTTTTCCCAATGGTGCGGAACACTACCTTGGAAGTGTAGCGAGTCACCGGGCTTGAGCACGAAGTCGTCGTCGTTCATGCGGAACACGACTTCGCCTGAGAGGACGTAGATCAGCTCTTCGCCGGTATGGTTCAGCGTGTTTTTGCCGCTCGACGCGCCCGCGGCCATTGTCGCGACTGCCGCCGCGGTCTGGAACTGGCGATAGGATCCCGTGATGCCGCCAAGGGTCAGCCCCTTGTGCGGGGTGTAGACCGGCTGGCGATGATCAGCCTGGGTAAACTGCACTCGCTGCGAGGCATTTTCATCCTCCTCGACGAAATAGCCGACCGTCACGCCCAGGGCCGTTGCGAGCTTCAGGAGCGTGGTGATCGTCGGCACCATTCCGCTGCTCTCGATCTTGTGGATGGTGCCGGTCGCCACATCGCTGATGTCCGAGAGACCCTGCAAGGACAGCTTCTTCTTGGTCCTGAGGGCATGCACCTTTTCGCCGACCTTGCTCACGATGACGTCCACGCCGTCGGAAGCGTCCTGCACGCGCTTCTTCTTCGGGGCGGGCGTGCGCGGCTTGCGTGCCTTGGCGGTCGAGGCCTCGGATTTCTGCTCGCTGTCCTTTTTTGCCCGTGTCGCCAAAATACTCTCCAATAAATCCCACATGCTGCAGCCGATTGACCTGCGTCATGCCATGCGATGAAGCAAGGCCCGGTTCTGGTCAGGCTCGTTCGGGCCGCAGCCGGCGATGGATGACGATGTCGTTCCGATCAGCCCTGCTCGATGCCAGCTTCGATGCGCCTGCGCCATGTTTCGACCGATGCTTCGTGCTCAGCGCGGCTGGACGTTTCCAGCCAGTCCGCAAGCCCGGGAGTCGCCTCGATCAGCGTCCCGGTATCCGGCGCCAGGCGTATGACGGCAAGCGCATATGTGATTTTGGCGTTCATCGGCGCATATTGGCCCATGGACAGGATCGCGAAACCGCTCTGCAGATGCATCGTCGTGACGCTGAATTCTGCCGATTGCTCGCGATCTGCGGTTCCCGTGTCCTGGAGGACCGCCCACATCTGGCCTGCCTCGCGAGCCAGTGTAATCCGTTCCAACACCCTGCGCGCATCGCTCGCCGCTCTGATCTGGCTTGCACGCAACGCGAAGGCGGCGCCCCGGACGAGCATTGCCCGGTGATCCGTTTCGTCCGGGCGTAAGGATGTCCAGCGTTCAACCAATGCGTCGATCGTGTAGTCATCCGCCAGGCGATCGGCCTCTGCTCGCAGGGCGCGCAAATCGGTCTGGTATCGTTGCACGTCAGGCATTGCGGTCGCGTGCAACTGTCGCTCGCAATCCGCCCATTCCTTCTCTAGATTCCGCGTGCCCGGCAGAGCAAGGGCGTCCATGAATTGATTCCTCACGATCGACAGCTCGGATGCCTAGCGGTCGTTTGACATAGCCTCATAGTATCGCATAGGAAAAAAAGAAATCACTATAGGACACGCTCCGCATGTCGGAGCGCATAGCGCCGACGGAGAGGCGCCGATACGGCGACATTCCGGTTGGCAAGAAAAGGCGAGGCGCTTCGTTGCCGTGACTATCAACTCAACCTCCGTCCGGCGCTCGTGATGGCGCCAGCCCTGAACCACCTTCTCACCGTTCATCGGGGTACCTACAAGGACAGCGTCCGGCAGATGGCAGCCACGCGCGCGATGCTGGAGGCGGGCGGCGTGGAGTGGGCCGGGGTGTTCATGGCTACGCCGGCTAATCTCCGGCAATTGGAGGCGGAGGGTTTCGCGGTCGCCGACCTCGATGCGCGAGCCAATGATCTTATCCTGGCCGTGCGGGCCGAAGATGGGCCTGGGGCGCAGCGAGCCCTGACGCGGGCCGAGGCCAGCCTGTTCGTTGTCAATCAACAGGAAGCCGGCGCATCCGGCGCGGCCGCCAAGGATCTCAGGACGGCATTGCGTGAGGATCCGGCTGCCAATGTTGCGTTGATTTCCGTTCCAGGTCCCTATGCGGTGCTCGAGGCGCACAAGGCCTTGTCGGCCGGGCTACATGTGGTGCTGTTCAGCGATGGCGTCGCGCTTGCCGAGGAGCGCCAGCTCAAGGAGCGCGGGCAGGCGCTTGGTCTGATCGTCATGGGGCCGAGCGCAGGAACCGCCCAGATCCGCGGCGTCGGCTTGGGGTTCGCCAATCATGTCCGATCGGGGCCCGTCGGCATCGTTGCGGCATCCGGAACGGGCACTCAGGAATTCATGTGCCTTCTCGACCAGATGGAGATCGGGACGTCGAGCGCTATCGGCGTCGGCGGCAATGACCTGACCGCCGAGATCGGGGGCCTGTCGGCCACCATGGCCCTCGAAGCGTTCGAGGATGACGAGGCGACCACCGCGATCGCTCTCGTCTCGAAGCAGGCGGATCCGGAACTGGCGGCGTCGCTTCTCGATCGAGCGCGCAAGCCGATCGTGGCCGTCCTCCTCGGAACGCAGGATACGCCCCTGCTGTCCCGTGACCGGGTCTATACGACGTTTGAGCAGGCAGCGGTCGCGCTTGCCGATCTGCTTGGTGCAGGGTTCTCAGAGCCGGCCGATGGCGAATTGATGGCGCAGGTCGAGGGGGCGATCACTCGATTGTCTGACCATCGCACCCGCCTGGTTGGATTGTTCAGCGGCGGCACGCTCTGCGAAGAGGCCGCCTTCATCGCGTCGCGTTACCTGACGCCGATCGGACACAGGCAGGCGGAGCTATCGGATCGGCAGGCCCATGTGTTTCTCGATCTGGGGGACGAGGAGCACACTCGAGGGCGGCCTCATCCGATGATCGATGTTGCCGCCCGCTCGGCGCTGTTGCTCGAGCAGGCACGCGATCCTTCGATCGCTGTCGTCCTGTTCGACGTTGTGATCGGCGAAGGAGCGCATCCGGACCCCGCAAGCATATTGGCGCCCGCAGCCGCCAGGATCGTCGAATCCGGGGCCATGGTCGTGGTTCGTATCGTCGGCACGCCAGCGGATCCGCAGAACGTGATGAAGCAGCGCCGTCAGTTGGAACTCGCGGGATGCATTATCGCGCCGAGTAACGCGCGCGCGGCCTATGTCGCGACTGCCATCGTTCTTCGCAATCCGGCCGTCGCGTTCCAGACGCGGGCCGCGATTTCCTGACCCCATCCTTCGAACGGACCTTACCACCATGTCCCCAGCCTCCCCCCAATCGCCCGCATCCACTCCGCGCGTGGCGCTCACCACTTATTCGACCAAGCCGCGCGGAGGGGTGGTGCATACGCTGGAGCTGGCTGAGTCGTTGCAGGCGCAAGGTGTCGATGTAACGGTGGTGGCGATGGGGGAGGCCGGTTCGCTGTTTCGGGAGGTTAGCGTCCCGGTCGAATATATCCGGCCGCCCGAGGTGAAGGATACGCTCGAAGCGCGGGTGTTTAGCTGGATCGATACGTTGGAGCGCGGTCTGGAGCAGATGCGCGACCGCTTCGACATCGTTCATAGCCAGGACTGTATCTCCGCGCGCGCGGCCGCCCGAATTCGCGACGCCGGCGCTCCTTTCCGGCTGGTTCGCACGGTGCATCACGTCGATGATTTCACGACGGAGGTCCTGATCGAATGCCAGCGCCAGGCGATCCTCGAACCAGACCATGTGCTGGTGGTGAGCAAGCTCTGGCAGGATAATTTGCGGCTCGACTATGGCGTGGAGGCGGATATCGTCACGAACGGAGTCTGGCCGGACAATTTCCGTTGCAAGCTCGATGCTGACCGGCAGAGGGAGTTGCGGCGAAAGGTGGGGGCAGAGGATCGTTTCCTGTTCCTGACCATCGGCGGCATTGAGCCTCGCAAGGGCAGCATGTTTCTCGTCGAGGCGTTGGCAAAGCTTAAGGCGAGCCGTCGGGTCGCACCCGTGCTCGCGATTATCGGCGGGCATAGCTTCCAGGACTATTCTGCCTATCGCGAAGAGGTGATCGCGGCTTTGCCGGGGCTCGGACTTGAGCTCGAGCGCGATGTTATCCAGTTGCGGACCGTGGCCCAGACGGAGTTGGTCGAGTGGCTGGCCGTCGCTGACAGCTTCGTTTTTCCTTCGGTGAACGAGGGCTGGGGGTTGGTGATCATGGAGGCGGCCAGCGCGGGGTTGCCGATCGTGGCATCGGATATCGACGTGTTTCGCGAATTCCTGACCGACGGCGAGAATGCGCTGCTCACGCGAGCCGGTGATAGTGATTCACTCGCGAGCGGTATGGCGCGTATGATGGATGAACCGGATACCCGTAACCGGCTTGGTGCTGCAGGGACGTCGCTGGTGGCCGGCTATGGGTGGGACCGAACCGCGCGCCAGCATATCGAGCACTATGAGGCGATATGGAGCGCGATGCAGGCAGGATCGCAGCAGAGTCTCTCCGAGGGCGTCGCGTCCTGAAAGGGGAGCTTTATCCTCTCCGGGCGCGCGCATCGCGCGTGAGGTTTATGCTGCCGACAAGGCTTGAGCGGCGATACCCAAACCCGCCATCAGCGCGGCTCCTGACCGGTGGCCTACCTGACACACGATCTCCGCAGCGCGGTTGAAGCGTTCGCTGCGTTCCGCAGCTGGCGAGGAGCAGATAACGAGCGCGTGGATCGGCTCTATACTTTGACCTCGCGCTGCCCACTGGAGGAAAGAGCGGCTAAGGTCCGTGGTTTCGACGCGCTCCGCGATAGAGGTGAGTGCGGTTTGCGGCACGCCGCTCCATCGGGCGAACAGCAGGAGGCCGGCGAGCACGTCATCTCCCGATGGCGTCAAGCCGATGCCGCGACCTTGAAGAATCAGAGCGGCGCCAGCGATGTCGTTGTCGCCGACAGCGGCCAAGACCGGGTCCCAGCACGCTTGGAGATCGTCGGGCGGCCCAGCCATATCGACCCATTGTGCGAGAAGGGGCGCGGCGGTGCGTAATCGCTCAGCGGTAGGGATCGCCGGGGTGTAGGGAGTGGCAGAGGCGATATCGACCGTTCCTCCGGGATAGTGCAGGCGTGTGGCTGTCAGCCATACTTCCCCGGCCTCCGCTGCGAGCTCGGGCACCTGCTCGGCGATCAAATGGATAGGACCCGGCCAGATAAGCGGCCCGGCGGCCGCGAAGATCTGATCGCGAATGCGCGCGTAAAAGCCGCTAGTAAACCGCCCGATGATCCTGCCTTGTAACGGGCTGACGGCAGCTAGGCGGCGCAGCTCGATCAACGCCTGGCCCTCGTGGATTGCGTGGACCAAGGCTGGCACTCAGGCGATCCTCTCGTCCAATTCAAGGGCGGCCTGGACAAAGCAGGCAAGGGGAGCGCGCGCCAATCCCGCGCCGATCTGGCCGATGCCGTCGGTTGCGTGTACGATTCCCGTGCTGATCGCGGGCGTTATCGAGAGCTCCGCGATCCGGCGCACATCGAGGCCCATGGGGGCTCGCCGATCCCCAAGATAGGGCATTCGGAAGCGCTCGCTCTCGCCGGCGCTGATGTATCGCATGTCCTGCGTGATCTCGAGCGCGGCTGCTGGTCCGCCGACAAATGTCGCGGCCGCGGGCGTGTTCCCGGCGACCGCCGCGCCCAGCCCGATGAGTTCGAGCACCGCGCTGTCGCCGATATCGGGTGCGGCCACGTCTGGGCCAAAGCCAGGGCGGAACAGTGCGCTCTTGATCGGTTGTGCATCGCTGACGATCCAGGGCTGGTTGCCGAGCCTGATCCCGAAGCCGGAACCATTTCGAGCCATCGTTGTCACGATGCTGGCCCCTTCGACCTGCGCGGCGGCGTCGACCAGCGTTTTTGCTGCGGCCATTGCCATGGTGAGCGTCGTTAGCGGATTGCCGCAGAGGAAATCGGCGGCGACTGCCGTCAAGGGATGGCCCGAGCGCACTAGAGCCGGCAGGAGATCGCGCAGTAGGAGATTGGTGGTCGCCTGGATGCGCATATGCACATCGTCGGCCATGGCGACGCCTTGTGCCGCGAGAGAGAGGATGTCGATTCCTCCGTGCCGGGCAAGCGCGTCGGCCAGCACGGGCGCAACCGCGTCGCGAATGAGCTTCAGGCGGTCGATCGCCGCGTCGTTGTTGACGCCGAACCACGGGGCATCGCCGGCACCTTGATTGATGCTGGAGAAGGCGGTCGTGCCGCCGGTCGGGTTCTCGACCACATAGACGGGAGCGGAAGGCCCCAGGATCGTTGCCATCGGCACGACCGTCCGATGCTCGTTCGCCGGCTTGAACGTGACTTCGCCAGAACTGGCGAGCACCGCTGCCGCCTCGACATTATCGGCCCAGCCTTCGGCGACTATGACGGCTGTCACCGAACGTCTCAGCGGATCGATCATGTCGCCCCAGGCGATCGGTGGACCGCAATGCAAAAGGGTTCGCTCGCTGAGCCCTTCGATCACATCGCCTGCGCGCGCCACCGCCCTGACGATCGGATTGGCGTTCAGGCGGTCGAGAACCAGTGTGTTTGCCGCATCAATGCGGGCAGCCTTGGGCCCCAGTAATCGGGTGAGCGCGGCAACCAGTTGCTCATTACCGCCGGCTGGGATGCGCCAGTCGACATTGGTGACAGGGGCGTCCTGGCTGCGCAGCGCATCTGCGAAGAGGGGGAGCCCGACGTTGATCACGCGAACTTCATTCGGCAGGCGAATTGCGGGAGCCTGATCTGGTCGTGTCATTACTCGAGCGTCTTGCGAACGGGCGTGGCTATCCGCGCGGAACCACTATTCCGCTGATAATAGCCTCCGCCATCCAAATAAAAAGCAGCAAGCCTGGTGGGGCTTGCTGCTCCAGAGCGTATGAACGCTGAGTGGGATCAGACCGTCCAGGTCGAGAATACCAGCGCGCGATCACGCCACGCCTGGATGTTGATGTCGAGGACGTCGAGCGGATTGATCGGGATGACGCCGGGGATCAGGTCGTCCTCGCGCATGCCGTAGAGCGCACCCATGGCGAAGCGGCACGCATAGATTTTCGCGCCTTCGTCCATCAGCGTCTTGAGCTGGCGATTATACTGGAGGTTGCCGGGGAAGGCTTCGGTGCCGACCGCCGGATAGCCGCGCGTCGCTGCCGCCATTAGCACGCCCGGGCCATAGAGCACGAAAGACAGCTCGAAACCCTTACGCTGTAGGCGCGTGGCCGTCAGCATGTTCACGAAGCCGACCGAGCCCTCGAACGGGACGGTGTGCATGAAGACCACGGCCTTGTCGCCTTCGTTGGCCTTCAGGTCCGGGAAAACTTTCTCCTCGACATTGAAGAGGATGTCGCCTTCCTTGGCAGCAGGGATCGTAACTGTTTTCGGCATTGGGCTCTCCTTACGAAAGTGGTTCGGGCATTGCCCGATGGGGGCAATTCAGCGGCTTATTTCCTGGGGGCTTGGCCCTGTCCGTTGATCTTCACGAACGGATGGGGCGGACGCGGGCGAGGGCTCGCCTTGGGCCATGCCCGACGATGGCTACCGGGCATCGCGTGGATCAGGCTCTCTCGGAGGCCGTTCGGCAGCATCTTGTAGGTCGGCACGAAAATGTAGCGCCAGAACCGGTCCTTCAGCGTGCGCGGCTTGCCGTAGACGGTGACACCGTTCTTCCGGCCGATGCGCTGCTGTGCATCGGCCAGGAGATATTGCTGCGAGTTGGTGCGCAGCCACTGCGTGAATGACATGCTTACCTCCGGAAATTCTGCTGCACGGCGAGAGCGGCCATCTGGATCGGCTCGTTGAGCGCGCCGATGGCGGGCGAATAGACATTTTCCATGGTCGCCAGATCGTCGATCGTGATGCCGGCCCGAACCGCGACCGCGAGGAAGTCCGCCCGCTCCTTCACGCCTTCACCGCCCACGATCTGCGCGCCGATCAGGCAGCGACTGTTCGGGTCCGCGAGCAGCTTCACCGTGATGGGCTTCACGCCCGGATAGTAGCGCGCTCGGGTGATCCCTTTGGCGGTGCCGGCGACATAATTCATGCCCACGGCGCTGGCAGTGGTTTCGCCGAACGATACACCGCCGATCATCCACTCGCCGGCGAGCATCGCCCAGGGCACATAGACCGGCTGATATTCGCGGACGGCGCCGGCGGCGTTGATGCCGGCGGTCTTGCCCTGCGCATAGGCATGGCTGCCAGAGAGCCCCTGCAGCGGCACGCCGGACACGCCGTGAGGAATCTCCGTGCAGTCGCCCGCAGCATAGACATCTGGCGCCGACGTCTGCATCCGTGCATCGACGACGATGCCGCCGGTGCCGCCCAGCGCGATCCCGGCGGCACGGGCCAGATCGCTGTTCGGCACCTTGCGGGTGCCGATGATCGCCAGTTCAGCCTCGATACGGCCAGCTGTGGTCTCGACATAGGAAAGGGTGCCGTTGCCGCCGAACGCAGTCACCTGCTCGCCCCAGAGCGTCGTGACGCCCGCATCCGCCCAGCCCGCGCGGACCGGATCGACGATATCCGGATCGACGACTTCCGCCATCGGCCAGGGACCGGGATCGACCACCGTCACCTTGATGCCGCGATGGACCAAGGCAGTGACCATCTCGACCGCGATCAGGCCGCATTCGACCACGACCGCCGACTTCACGGTGTCGAGGAACGAGTCCCATTCCCGAGCGCGCTGGATGTTCTTGACCCGGTAGATGCCTTTGAGATCGCCGCCGGGGAGATTGGGATCGCGGTAGTTCCATCCGGTCGCGAGGACGAGTTTATCGTACCGAACTTCACCTTCGCCCTGGACCTTGATCACATGGCGCTTGGTATCAATACTCTCGACCGTGGTCTCATAGTGAACGTCGATACCCTGGTCTTTATACTGCTGCTTGGTGGCGAGGAACAGGCGATCGAACGACTCGATTTCCTTGCCGTGGACGAAGGGAATACCGCAAGGACTGTAAGCGACATCTTCGAACTGGGTGTAAACGACCATTTCGGCTGAAGGATCGACACCTAACGCTGCACCTGCTGCACCCAAACCTGCAGCACCACCACCAATCACAACAATTTTCATACCGCGATCCTCGCCTCGGCTATATATCGTATAAGGAATGAATTTTTCCGATGGTAGATATGGCGCCAAAGTGCGTCAAGCGGAATGCAACGGATTGGAGATGGCCGAGGAGGGGGCGGAGCCGGGGCGTGGGAGACGTCGAACGTCTCCCCATCACCATCGCACTCTGTCTGTTCGCGCCTGAGATCAAGCGCGAGCTGGCCGCCCATTATGCGCGCCTAGCTGCCAGGCGACCGCAAGCGCCGAAGGACGAGATCCTGCTGTCGAACGCCTGAAGGAAAAAATCGGCGATCCGAACCGGGCGAGATGCGGGGGTCTAAATTTGAAGTGGTTCGTGCCGCTACGGGCTCGATTGTTTCGTGGTGTGCTGCCGAAGTAGTGCCTTGGCGGCCAGGGCTACGAATCCCCACACCAAGCCCCAGAAGGCGGCTCCAAGTCCGAACAGTGCCAAGCCCGATCCGGTGGCGAGGAAGGTGACGATGGCGGCGTCACGCTCATCCTTTGCCGCGAGCGCCGTTTCCAGTGCGCCGACGAGGGCCGGGATCAGTGCGATTCCGGTGAGCGCTGTGATCACATCATGCGGTAGCGCGAGGAAGAAACGCACGAGCAACGGGGCGAACAGCGCAAGGACGAGGTAGTAGCAGGCATACAAGACGCCGACGGTCCATCGCTGCAGGCGGTTGGGGTGTGCTTCCTCGCTTGTGCAGATCGCGGCCGTTATCGCTGCGAGATTGATGGCGTGGGCGCCGAATGGCGCGGCCGCAACCGACACGAGGCCGGTCCCGGCCAGCAGGATACCGGGCTTCGGCCGAAAGCCAGCGGCACGCAACACCACGAGCCCGGGCAGGTTTTGCGAGACCAGCGTGACCAGGAACAGGGGAAGGGCGATGCTGATGATCGCCCGGATGTCGAAACGGGGAAGGGTAGGTGATAATGTTCCAAAGTTCGCTCCGACGGGCAACGGAGCGATGTCGCCCCTAAACGCAGAGAGAAGGGCACCTGCTGCGAGGACCAGCAGCAACGCATAAGGCGGCATCCGTTGACGCGCCTGACGCGCCGCAAGATAAACGGCGAGGATGATCGTCACCAGCAGCGGATCGGCGCCGCCAATCTTGAACAGTCCAAGACAGAAGGGGAGAAGGACACCGGCCAGCATGGCAGATGCCACCGATGCCGGAAGCCGTTCCGCCAGTCGGCCGAGCATAGGGACGGCACCGAGACAGACCATTATCAAGCCGCTGGCAAGGAACGCGCCGATCACGACGGGCCACGCCTGACCGGGAGTGGAGGCGGCGAGAAGCGCCGCGCCCGGCGTTGACCAGGCCAGGACGATCGGCACGCGCAACCGAATGGACAGCACGCCACCGCCGATCGCGATGCCGAGACAAAGCGCTGTGACGGCTGAACCCGTCTGTCCAACCGATGCCCCCAAGGTGCGCATAGCCTGCACGACCAATGCGACCGTCCCGCCAAATCCAATCAATGCGGCGATGAAAGCGGACGTCCAGGCATGGAACGGAGGAAGGATACGAGGCATCCCTACCCCCTAGCGGTGCCGCCACCGCACCGCCGCAGTGCTGACAGGGATGCTGGTTCCGGCACGAAGAATCCTTTCAGCGCCTATATTGGCGCATGCTGTTTCGGCGAGCATTGCCGCATCGGATGGCGTGGCGAAGCTCGGGCTTCGTCTGAAGCCCGAGCTATCGGACATGGTCAAAGGTTCCCGTAGATCGGGAACTGCTCGCACAGCAAACGGACACGCTCGCGGACATTTGCTTCGACGGTCGCGTCGCCCTTTTCGCCCTTCTCACGCAGACCATCGAGCACGTCTGCGACGAGATTTCCGATCTCGCGGAACTCGACTGCGCCGAAGCCGCGAGCGGTGCCCGCGGGCGATCCGACGCGAATGCCGCTGGTCTTGACTGGCGGCAGCGGGTCGAACGGAATGCCGTTCTTGTTGCAGGTGATAGCCGAGCGTTCGAGAGCTTCATCGGCATCCTTGCCGGTGATTCCTAGCGGGGTGAGGTCGACGAGCGCAAGGTGGGTATCCGTGCCGCCGGAGACGAGATTGGCACCGCGTTCCTTCAGTGTAGCGGCCAGCACCTGCGAATTTTCGAGCACCGCGGCGGCATAAGTCTTGAATTCGGGCTGGAGTGCTTCGCCGAAAGCGACCGCCTTTGCCGCGATGACGTGCATCAGCGGGCCGCCTTGCAGACCAGGGAACACGGCGGAATTGATCTTCTTCGCGATCGCCTCGTCATCGGTGAAGATCGCGCCGCCACGAGGTCCGCGCAGCGTCTTGTGGGTGGTCGTGGTGACGACATGGGCATGGCCAAAAGGCGTTGGATGCACACCGCCTGCAACCAGGCCGGCGAAGTGGGCCATATCGACCATGAAGAAGGCGCCCACTTCATCGGCGATGGCGCGAAGCCTCGCAAAATCGATGATGCGCGGATAGGCCGAGCCGCCAGCGATGATGACCCTGGGCTTGTGCTCCTTGGCAAGTCGTTCGACCTGATCGAAGTCGATCAGATGCGTTTCCCTGTCGACGCCATAGGCGACGGCATTGAACCACTTGCCGCTCTGGGCCGCCTTGGCGCCATGCGTGAGGTGGCCGCCGGCATCGAGGCTGAGGCCCATGATCGTGTCGCCGGGCTGGGCAAGCGCGAGGAGCACGGCGCCGTTCGCTTGGGCGCCGGAATGTGGCTGGACGTTGGCGAACGCACACCCGAATATCTGCTTGGCGCGGTCGATCGCCAGCTGCTCGACTTCGTCCGATGGGTGGCAGCCCTGATAATAGCGCTTGCCGGGATAACCCTCGGCATATTTGTTGGTGAAGACGCTACCCTGTGCCTCCAGCACGGCATTGGAAACGATATTCTCCGAGGCGATCAACTCGATCTGGTGACGCTCGCGCTCAAGCTCGTGGCGCACGCCCGCAAACACGGCGGGATCCGCGTCGGCGAGCGAACGGGTAAAATAGCGCTGGTCGGGGGTATAGGTGGATCTGCTACTCATGGATTTCCTCGGAAGAACAGGCGCGGAAGCGCAACCGGGTGGTGCCGATATTGGCGAGGACGTCGACGATTGCCTTGCATCAGACGATCGCCTTCGTGGTGAGGGAGGGTTGGGCCATCAATCCGGCCAGCAGGGCGAGGCCATCCTTCAGGACGTCGTGATTGGGTGCCGATCCGAGCGAGATGCGCACGGCTTCGACGCGCCCCGGCGTGACGGAGAAGATTGCGCCTGGCACAACAGCGACGCCGCCGCGCTCGGCATGATCGGCGAATTCGATTGCATGCCAATGGGCGGGCATGCGCAGCCAGAGATGATGTCCATGCGGGTCGGCCGTGTAAGAATCAGGGTCGAGGATTGTTGCCGCCAGGCGCTGTCGTTCGACATTCTCGGTCCGGATAGCCGCGACGATCTCGGCCAGCGTGCCGTCCCGTATCCACCGGGAGGCAAGGGCCGACAGCAGAGGTGAGGCCATCAGTGTGGTGGTGCTGAGCGTCTTGGTGAGCCGGCTGGCATGGCCTTCGCTCGGCGCAACGACATAGGCAACGCGGAGCGAAGGCGTCGCACATTTGGAGAGGGTGCTCACATGCCAGGTGATGTCGCCCGCAATCTTTGCGAATGCGGGCAATATCTCGTCTCTGAGGGGCGTGTAGGGATCGTCCTCGATGATCGCGACGTCATGCCGGCGCGCGATATTCGCAAGCTTTTCGCGACGCTCAACGGACAAGGTAGCCGTGGTCGGACTGTCGATCGTGGGTACCACATAGAGAGCCGATGGCCTTTGGCGGCGGCAGACTTCTTCGAACGCCTCCGGAATGATTCCGCCTTCATCCATGGAGACGGGTTCGACGATCAGGCCATTTTGCGCGATCACCGATTTCAGGCCGGGATAGGTGAGCGTGCCGGTGGCGACGATGCTACCTGCGTGGAGCAGCGTCTCGCAAATGGCAAAGAGTGCGCTTTGAGCCCCGCCGGCGACCAGGATCCGTTCTATGGATACGCTTCCGAGGCGTGGGGCGAGCCAGGCCGCCGCCGCGAGCCGATCACGCACATTGCCGTTGCTCTCCTGATATTGGAGATAATCGAGGCCGCGAGGGCTGGCGAGGACGTAGCCAAAGCCGCTCGTGATGGCTTTCTGTAGGTCGATAGCCGAAGGTTGGGGCGGCACGTTCATGCTGAGATCGACCAGCGCCAGGCCGGCACGGCGCGCCGGCTGCCAATCCTTGGCATCGTCTCCACGGACATAGGTGCCTCGCCCCGCCCATGCATCCACCAGTCCGCGGCGCCGCGCCTCATTGAAGGCGCGGGTGACGGTGGTGAGATCGACGCGCAATGCGCTGGCGATGCTTCTTTGCGGCGGAAGCCGGTCGCCTGTCCGGACCCGCCCCGATCGGATGTCCGCCTCCAGGGCTTCGACGATGCCAAGATATTTCATCCGCGCTTTGTCCGCGATCCTGGGATGCCAGATGGTCATCTCAACCGCTCCAGGCACGGACCGCCGTGCAGGGCAAAGGAGACCGGCGCCATCGATGAAGATGGAACTGCAAGGCGCCGTCTCCTCAACGCGTTTTGCGGATGGCGAGGACGGCCTCCGCGAAATCGCCGATCCTGGCGGCGGGCAGACCGGCGACGTTGATCCGGCCGTCCTCGACAATGTAGATGCCGAACGCCGACCGTGCGTGTTCGATCTGCGAGGCCGATAGGTTCAACAGCGAGAACATGCCGAACCCGTGCGCCAGATAGCCGAATTCATCGGTCCCGGACGCTTGCCGAAAGGCTTCGGCGAGGCGCAGCCGCTTGCCGTTCATGTCTTCGCGGATTGCCGCCAGCTCGCTGTGCCAGTCGCTCAGTAGCCCATCGTCCTCCAATATGGTGCGGACGATCGCGGCCCCATGATCGGGAGGCATCGAATAGAGGGTGCGCGCATGGACCGTCATGCGCGCAGTCGCGATCTCCGCTTCGCGTGGGTTGCGGGCCAGCACCATCGCGCAGCCGACACGCTCGGAATAGAGTCCGAAATTCTTGGAGCAGGACGATGCGGCGAGCAGTTCGGGAAGCTGTTCGGCCAGGATGCGTAGGCCGAGCGCGTCTTCGTCCAACCCGCGTCCGAAGCCCTGATAGGCGATATCGACGAAGGGGATCAGGTCGCGTTCGAGCAGCAGGCCGGCGAGGGTGCGCCATTGGGCCTCATCAAGGTCCGCGCCGCTCGGATTGTGGCAGCATCCGTGCAGCAGCACGATATCGCCCGGCGCCGCGCTGCGGAGGCGCTCGCACAGCGCATCGAACCTAAGTTCGGATCGTTCCCGGTCATAATAGGGGTAATAGGCCGTTTTCAGTCCGACCGCGGCAAAGATGGCCTCATGATTGAGCCAGGTCGGATCGGACAGCCAGATGGTCGCCTCGGGTCGGATTGCCGCGAGGAACTGCGCCAGGACGCGCAAGGCTCCGGTTCCACCCGGGGCCTGCAGGGAGGCGACGCGGTACCCGTCGATCACGGCGCCGAATACGAGGCCGGTCATCGCCGTGGCGAACTGCCGGTCGCCGCGCGCGCCGACATAGCGCTTGGTCGTGCGGGTTTCGAGCAAACGGTGCTCTGCCGCCTTCACGCTGCGCATGATGGGCGTCGCGCCGGCTTCATCCTTGTAGATGCCGATGCCGAGGTCGATCTTGCCTGGGCGGCTATCGGCGGCGAACAGGCCACCAAGCGCCAGGATGGGATCGGCTGGGGGCGGCTGTAAGGCCGCCAACAGGGATTGGGACATGGGGAGCCTTCTTATGCGGCGATGCCGGCAGGGTTGGAGAGCGCGACGGCCGTCTGCTGCAGGCGCTTCACCAGCTCGTCCGCTTCCGGGACCGAGAGGGTGAGCGGGGGCAGTAGCCGCAGGACATCGTTGCCGGCAGCGACGCTGAGGACGCCCTCGGCCCGCAGCGCCTGCAGGACGTCGCGGACAGGGCGGCGACATTTGAGGCCGAGCAGCAGCCCTTCGCCGCGCGCGTCCTCGAACAGCTCGGGATGTTCGGCGACAAACGCATCAAGCCCGGCGCGAAGATGCGCGCCGGTGCCGCGAACGGAATCGAGAAAGCCCGGTTCGAGCATGATGTCGAGCACTTCGCTCGCGACCACCATGGCGAGGGGATTTCCGCCGAATGTGCTGCCGTGCGTGCCCGGCGTCATGCCGGCGGCGGCAGCCTCCGTCGCCAGGCAGGCGGCAACGGGGAAGCCGTTGCCGAGTCCCTTGGCACTGGCGAGGATGTCGGGTGCGATGCCCGTTGCCTGATAGGCGAACAGATACCCCGCCCGGCCGATCCCGGTCTGGACCTCGTCGAGGACCAGCAGGAGGCCATGCCGGTCGCATAGCGCGCGAATATGGGCGAGGGCGCCCTCCGGCAGCGACCGCACGCCGCTCTCGCCTTGGACCGGCTCGATGAGGACGCCGGCCGTCTCGGGGCCGATGGCGGCTTCAAGGGCATCGAGGTCGCCGAACGGCATCTGGTCGAAGCCATCGACTGGCGCGCCGAAGCCTTCCAGATATTTCGGCTGCCCTCCTGCCGCGACCGTCGCGAGAGTGCGGCCATGAAAGGCGCCTTCGAAGGTGATCAGGCGCCAGCGTTCGGGCCGGCCGTTGACGTGATGGTAGCGACGCGCCGTCTTGATCGCGGTCTCGACGGCTTCCGCTCCCGAATTGCTGAAGAAGACGCGATCGGCGAAGGTGGCGGCACCCAGCTTTTCGGCGAGCTGCTCCTGCTCGGGGATGCGGACCGCATTCGAGACATGCCAGAGCCGCTCTGCCTGCCGCTTGAGCACGTCGACCAGCCGTGGGTGCGAATGGCCGAGACCGGTGACGGCGATCCCGGTGGCGCAATCGAGATAGCGCTTCCCGTCGGTGCCGAAGAGCCAAGCACCTTCGCCGCGCTCGAACGCGACGTCAGCGCGCGCGAAGCAAGGATATAGTGGGTCCATCACTCGGTTTCCTTTCCGGCAGCGATTTGCCGATACGCGAAAGTCAGCCATTCCAGCGCGGCGGCGAGGTCGGTGGTTTCCACGGTCGCGCCCGCCCAGAAGCGGAAGCCGGGCGGCGCGGTGCGATAGGCGCCGATGTCGAACGCGACACCTTCCTGGTCGAGGAACGCTACGATCGAGGCGGCGGTGCGCGCCTGCAGTTCCGCATCGGAGGCAAGCGCCGGATCGACGATCTTGAGGCAGATCGAGCTGGGCGAGCGGATCTCCGGTCTCTCGGCGAGGAAGCCGCACCAGGGATTGCGCGCGATCCATTCGGCAACGCAGGCGGCATTGGCTTCGCAGCGCCGGATCAGTTCCGGTAGGCCTCCGATCGACTGCGCCCAGCGCAGCCCATCGATCGCATCCTCAACCGCGAGCAGCGAGGGCGTGTTGATGGTGCTTCCCTGGAAGAATGATTCGTTGACCTTGCCGCCCTGCTTCATGCGAAACAGCTTGGGCATGGGCCATGCCGGATCGTAGCTTTCGAGGCGCTCGATCGCGCGCGGCCCCATCACGATGATGCCATGTGCGCCCTCGCCGCCGAGGATCTTCTGCCAGGACCAGGTCGTCACATCGAGCTTGTCCCACGGCAGGTCCATCGCGAACGCCGCCGAGGTGGCGTCACAGATGGTGAGCCCCGCGCGGTCGTCGGGAATCCAGTCGCCATTGGGCACGCGCACGCCGGAGGTCGTGCCGTTCCAGGTGAAGACGATGTCCCGCTGGGGATCCCATTGGCCGAGATCGGGCAGCTCGCCGTAAGGCGCCACGAAGGACCGGCAATCGGAGAGCTTGAGCTGCTTGATGGCATCCGTGACCCAATCCTGACCGAAGCTCTCCCAGGCTGCGACGTCGACGCCCCGCGGCCCGAGCAGGCTCCACATCGCCATCTCGACGGCTCCGGTGTCCGAGCCCGGCGTGATGGCGATGCGGTGGGTGTCGGGAATGCCGAGCACGGCGCGCGTGAGGTCAATCGCCTCGCGCAGCTTGGCAAGGCCCGGCTTCGAGCGGTGCGATCGCCCGGTGAGCGCATCATCGAGCGCGTCCAGTGTCCAGCCAGGACGTTTCGCACAGGGGCCGGACGAGAAATGGGGTTTTGCGGGGCGGGTTGCCGGGGCGGTCGCAGTCATGATGAACATCTCCTCGCGGGATCAGGGTGCGGTGAAGCCGAGGGGTGCCTCCGGAGCGGCGTTCAACCTGCGTCCGAGGGTTTCGGCATAGTCCGCAAGATCAAGGATTGGTCGTGTCGCCACGCCGCACTCCGCGGCGGCGCGGGCGACGGCGGGTGCGATGCGAACGATCAGTCTTGGATCGAACGGGGATGGGATGAGCGGCGCTTCCCCGAGGCTTGCGGGATCGTCGAGCGTCTCGCGGGTGAGCGTCGCCAGGGCGTGGACCGCTGCGAGTTCCATTTCCTCGGTAATCGCGGTGGCGCCGCAATCGAGCGCGCCGCGGAAGATATGGGGAAAGCAGAGGACATTGTTGACCTGGTTGGGAAAGTCGGAGCGGCCTGTGCAGATCATCGCGTCGGACCGGACGCCCTTCACGACATCGGGCATGATTTCCGGAACCGGGTTGGCGAGGGCCATGATCAGGGGATCGCGCGCCATGCGCACCACCATGTCGGGCTTGAGCACGCCGCCGGCCGAAAGGCCGAGAAAAATGTCCGCTCCGTCGATGGCTTCGCTGAGCGTCCGCAGGTCCGTTTCACGCGCATGGGCGCGCTTCCAGGGATCCATCAGCGCAGGGCGTCCAGCATAGACGACACCCATCAGGTCCGTGACGATGATGTTTTCCCGGTCGGCTCCGAGCGCGATCAACAGGTCCAGGCAGGCGAGCGCCGCCGCGCCGGCACCGGAGGTTACGATTCTGGCCGTCTCGATGGTCTTGCCGGCGCGGCCGAGCGCGTTCAGCACCGCCGCGGCGACGATGATGGCGGTGCCGTGCTGATCGTCGTGGAAAACCGGGATCGTCATGCGCTCGCGCAGGCGTCTCTCCACCTCGAAGCATTCCGGCGCCTTGATGTCCTCAAGATTGATCCCGCCGAAGGTCGGCTCGAGCGCGGCGATGACGGCGACGATCTCGTCGACCGTGCGCGACGAAATCTCCAGGTCGAAGACGTCGATGTCTCCGAATTTCTTGAAGAGGACGGCCTTGCCTTCCATCACCGGCTTGGAGGCGAGGGGACCGATGTTGCCAAGGCCCAGCACGGCTGTTCCGTTGGAGATCACGGCTACCAGATTGCTGCGCCCGGTAAGATGCGCTGCTTCGCCATCATCGGCATGGATCGCCAGGCAAGCTGCCGCCACGCCCGGCGAATAGGCGAAGGAAAGATCGTCGAGGCCTTCGAGTGGCTTGGTCGGCTGAATCTGGAGCTTACCTGGACGTGGAAAGCGGTGATAGTCGAGCGCTCCGGCGAGGAGACGTTCGGAGAGCGCTTCGTCTCGGTCCGGGATAGCAAGGGCATTGTTCGTCTTTTGGGACATGGAATCCACCTCCGGGAGGCGATGCGGCCAAAGGCCGCATCGCCGGTTCTGATTGTTTCAAGGTGCGTCCAGTTGCCCCCAGTGGACGTGGTTCTATGTGGGTCAGTCTTTTGCCCTGGCCCGTTCGATGCTCATGTGTGTCGGCATCATGTTGGTATTGGCGTTGTGCATGACCCACAGCGAGCCGACGACGATGATCGCGATGAGCATGCCGGTGAGCACGAAGATCACGGTATTGTTGCGCTGCTCCGGCGCGGTGCCGAGGTGCAGGAACAGTACGAGCTGGACGATCAACTGCACGACAGCGAGCCCGATGATCGTCGGGAAGATGCGATCGTGCGGGATCATCCCGCTCATCACCGCCCCGAACGACAGGCCGGTCAGGACCAGGCAGATGACGAAGCCGGTCAGGTAGGAGGCGAAGGTTCCGTGAGCCGCCTCACGGTGCGCGATGCGCGTGGGAGAGACGGACATCAGATAACTCCGTGCAGGTAGACGAAGGTGAAGACGCAGATCCAGATCAGGTCGAGGAAATGCCAGAACAGGCTGAGGCAGGCGAGGCGGCGGCGAACCACCGCGTCGAGCCCGAAGCGCCGGGTCTGGTCGATCATGACGGCGAGCCAGATCAGGCCGGAAGTGACGTGGAGCCCGTGCGTGCCGACCAGCGTGAAATAGGCCGACAGGAAGGCGCTCTTGTCCGGCCCCGCGCCCTCCGCGACGAGGTGCGCGAACTCGTTGATCTCCATGCCGATGAACGCGGCGCCAAACAGGAACGTGATCGCCAGCCAGCGGATCACCTTGCGGGTCCGAGCGGCGTGCATGTTCAGATTGGCCATGCCGAAGGTGAAGCTGCTGATCAGCAGCAACACCGTCTCTGCTCCGACATAGGGCAGGTCGAACAGCTCGCGACCGGTGGGGCCGCCGGCATAGCTGTTCGCCAGCACTCCGAAGGTGGCGAACAGGCTGCAGAAGATGAGACAGTCGCTCATCAGGTAGATCCAGAAACCGAGGACGGTCGTGGATCCGTTGTCGTGCCCGTGATCGTGGTCGTGCGGGTGGTGCCCACCGGACACCGCGGGTGAGTGCATGTTCATGGTTATGCGGCCTCCTTCATCGAAGCGTGCCAGGCGCCTTCGATGCGGGCGACCTCGTCCGCGGGAACCCAATAGTCGGTGTCGCGGTCATAGGTACGCAGGATGAAAGTGATGATGGTCGCGACGAGGCTCGCGCCGGCGATGAGCCACATGTGCCAGACGAGCGCGAAACACAGGATGAAGCTCCAGACCGAGATGAGGAAGCCGGCTCCCGTGTTCTTCGGCATATGGATGTCCTCATAGCGCCGTACTTCCACGCGGCCCTTCTCCTTGTTCTCCCAGTGCTGCTCGAGCGAGGTGATCTCGGGAACATGGGCGAAGTTGTAGAAGGGCACCGGAGACGGGCGCGACCATTCGAGGCTGCGCGCGTCCCAGGGATCGCCGGTCACGTCGCGGTTCTGCTCGCGGTCGCGGATGCTGACATAGAGCTGGATCAGGATCGCGAGGATGCCGAGGCCGACGATGACGGCGCCGACCAGCGCGACCTGCAGCCAGGGCTGCCATTCCGGCATGTCGTAATGGTTCATGCGGCGCGTCATGCCCATGAAGCCCAGGACATAGAGCGGGGTGAAGGCGAGCCAGTAGCCGATCAGCCAGCACCAGAAGCTGACCTTCCCCCAGAATTCGTTCAGCGTGAAGCCGAACACCTTGGGGAACCAGAAGCTCATGCCGGCAAGGCAGCCATAGACCACGCCGCCGATGATGACGTTGTGGAAGTGCGCGACCAGGAACAGTGAGTTATGCAGCACGAAGTCCGCGCCGGGCACCGCGAGCAGCACGCCGGTCATGCCGCCGACCGCGAAGGTCACCATGAAGCCGATGGTCCACAGCGTTGCCGAGTGGAAACGGATGCGGCCGCGATACATGGTGAAGAGCCAGTTGAAGAGCTTCACGCCGGTCGGGATCGAGATGATCGTCGTCATGATGCCGAAGAAGGCGTTGACGTTCGCGCCGGAGCCCATGGTGAAGAAATGGTGCAACCATACCATGAAGCTGAGCACGCCGATCGACGAGGTCGCATAGACCATCGACTTGTAACCAAACAACGGCTTGCCCGAGAAAGTGGCGATGACTTCGGAATAGACGCCGAAGCAGGGCAGGATGAGGACATAGACTTCCGGGTGGCCCCAGATCCAGATCAGGTTGATATACATCATCGCATTCCCACCAAGCTCGTTGGTGAAGAAATGCATGCCGAGATAGCGGTCGGCCGCGAGCATCGCGAGCGTCGCGGTGAGCACCGGGAAGATCGCGACGATCAGGATGTTGGTGATGAGCGCGGTCCAGCAGAAGACCGGCATCTTCATCATGTTCATGCCCGGCGCGCGCATCTTGAAGATGGTCGCGACGAAATTGACGCCGGCCAGTGTCGTTCCGAGACCTGAGATCTGGAGCGACCATATGAAATAGTCGACGCCTGTGGTTGGACTATATCCCAGCTCCGAAAGCGGCGGATAGGCGACCCAGCCGGTGGCGGCGAAATCGCCGACCCACATGGAGATCATTACCAGCACCGCGCCCATCGCCGAAAGCCAGAAGCCGAGCGAGTTGACGAACGGGAATGCGACGTCGCGGGCGCCGAGCTGAAGCGGCACGACCACGTTCATGAGCCCCAGGATGAAGGGTGTCGCCACGAAGAAGATCATGATCACGCCGTGGGCGGTGAAGATCTGATCGTAATGGTGTGGCGGCAGATAGCCTTCGGCGCCGCCCGCGGCCATCGCTTGCTGGGCGCGCATCATGATCGCGTCGGCGAAGCCGCGCAGCAGCATGACGAGGCCGAGGATGAAATACATCACGCCGATCTTCTTGTGATCGACCGAGGTGATCCATTCCTTCCAGAGATAGCCCCAGAGGCGATAACGGGTGAGAAGGGCGAGGACCACGAGGCCCCCGAGTGCGACGACGATGCCGGTCCCCATGATGATAGGTTCATGGAGCGGGATCGCGTCCAGGCTCAGCTTTCCGAGCATGGCAATTACTCCGCAGACTTGGCACGCTGCGGGCCACACATCGGACCGTCGGTCATGGCCATTTTGGCCATGCCATGGGCCGGATGCGTCATCGCAGGCATGTATTGGTTCACGATGTCGTCGAACAACTTCGGATCGACGCGGGCGTAGGCGGTGGGCGCATTCTTGACGCTCGGCTTGGCAAGCTCGGTGTAGCTCGCCTTGTCGAGGACCCGCTGCGAGTGCTGCACCTTGCGCACCCAGGCATCGAAGCTCGCGCGATCGGTCGCCACGGCCTTGAAGTGCATGTCCGAGAAACCGGGGCCGCTATAGGCGGAGGAACGGCCGGGATAGACGCCGGGCTGGTCCGCGATCAGGTGGAGCTGCGTCTGCATGCCCCCCATCGCGTAGACTTGGCTGCCCAGGTGCGGGATGAAGAAGCTGTTCATGATCGAATCAGCGGTGAGCTTGAAGTTGATCGGTGTGCCGGCGGGGATCGGCAGTTCGTTCACCGTGGCGATCCCGTAATCGGGATAGATGAAGAGCCATTTCCAGTTGAGCGCGACGACCTCGACCCGGACCGGCGGTACCTTGGAGTCGAGTGGCTGATAAGGATCGAGCTTGTGCGTCGTTTCCCAGATCATCACCGCGAGGAACAGGACGATGAGGCAGGGGATCGTCCAGATGACGAACTCGATCCCGTTGGAATGCGCCCATTTCGGCGCATAGGTCGCATTGGTGTTGGAGGCGCGATAGCGCCAGGCGAACGCCAGGGTCAGGATGATGACCGGAATCACGACCGCGAGCATGATCCCGAGCGCGATCAGGATGAGGCTGCGCTCCTGGAGGCCGATATCGCCCTTGGGAAACAGGAGCGCATAATCGTCACACCCGGCAAGCAGGAAGAGCGCAGCGAGGGGCGCGAGCGTGCGCGCCGATGACAAAAGCCGGTTCATGCTCAGTGCCCCCCACTGGAAGCGCCGGCATCCGGCATAAGGCCCACCCGCCAGGCTAGATGCCCGGCGCCGGGCATGAAAATCCCAACCGTCAACGCTGCGCTCCTTTCGATCACGCCTTTTCGTTCGGGGCGCGTCGAACCGCCTCGCTTGCGCAGGTGCGGCAGATCCGACTCGGCAAAGACGAGTGCGCTCCTTGTGTATGCTTAATAGCCATACGATATGGCTTGCATCAACCCCTACTTAATGCAATTTTATGAGCGGCCGTCATGCTTCAAAGATTGATTCTCTCGGAAGGTGGCCGAAATCAGGCAGCCATACACTGTACCGCCCAGCCGGGGTTTGAAGCATACACGCTGTTCATAGCCATACACTGAAGGAAGCGCTCATGACCGATCTGACCCCCAAGACCATCCTCGAGGGCGCGCTCAAGAGCATGCCGCTGATCGCGGTCCTGCGCTGGATCACGCCGGATGAGGCCGAGCCGGTGGGCGAAATTCTGGTCGAGGCCGGGTTCAAACTGATCGAGGTGCCGCTCAACTCGCCCGATCCCTATGAGAGCATTCGCCGCCTCACGCGCCGCTTCGGCACCGACGCCCTGATCGGCGCCGGCACGGTCCTGAACCCGCTGGATGTGAAGAAGGTGCAGGATGCGGGCGGGGGCCTCATCGTGATGCCGCACGCCGACCTCGAGGTGGTGCGCGCAGCGCATTGGGCCGATCTGGTCTGCTTCCCGGGCGTCGCGACGCCGACCGAGGCATTCGCCTCGCTCGCGGCGGGTGCCGATGGTCTGAAGGTATTCCCCGCGGACACCTTCCCTCCGGCCGCGCTCAAGGCATGGCGCGCGGTCTTCGCGAAGGAGATCCCGCTTTTCCCGACCGGCGGCATCGAGCCGGAGACGATGGCCGACTATGTCGCGGCCGGCGCGAGCGGGTTCGGCACTGGCGGCAAGCTCTATGCGCCGGGACGGAGCCTCGATGAGGTGCGCGAACGCGCACATGCCTATGTGGCTGCCTGGCGTGCCACACAGGCCGGATAGGAGATCGACGATGGATGGAAGTGCGAGAATCCTCGAGGTCGATGGGCGTTTCGCCCTGCCTTCGGGTAGTATTCCAGCCTTGGCGACGCCGCTCCACGCGGACGGCACGCTAGACTGGGATTCGTTCCGATCGCTGATCGACTGGCATATCGAGGAGGGGACGGACGCCCTTGTCGTCATGGGATCGACCGGCGAGGCCGCGACCATGACGATGGACGAGCATATGGCCGTCATCCGCGCGGCGGTCGTCCATGCCGCAGGGCGTATCCCGATCATCGGCGGGGTTGGCTCCAACGCGACTGCGGCGGCGATCGAGCTGGCGGAAGCCGCGAAGGAGGCTGGCGTCGACGCCGCGCTTTCCGTCGTGCCTTATTACAACAAGCCGACGCAAGACGGACTATACGCGCATTTCCGTGCCATTGCGGAGGCGGTCGATCTTCCGTTCATTCTCTATAACGTGCCGGGCCGCACCATCACCGACCTTGCCGATGAGACGGTGTTGAGGCTGGCCGAGATCCCCAATATCGCCGGTCTTAAGGATGCGACCGGCGATATTGGCCGCGGCATCGCGTTGCTCAGGCGCGTTCCAGAGACATTCGTGATCTACAGCGGCGACGATGAAACCGCTGCTGCTCTGATGCTGCACGGCGCCCATGGCAATATCTCGGTCACGGCCAACGTCATTCCGGCGACCATGCGCAGGCTGTGCGCAGCAGCGCGCATCGGCGATGCTGCAACCGTGCGTTGGATCAGCCGCGTGATCGCGCCGCTCAACAAGGCGCTGTTCGTCGAATCCAACCCGATCCCTGTCAAATGGGCGCTGGGCGAGCTGGGCCGCCTTTCGCCGTACCACCGCCTGCCGCTCACGCCGCTCAGCATCGCGAACCGCGCCCATGTCGGGGCGGCGCTCCGCCTTGCGATCGAGGGAATGGAGGAGGAAGCGCTGGACTATGTCGTATGACGGCTGACGAGCCCATCGGTCCGCTGGACGGCACTAGCTATGGCGAACCGGCCCGTCGGTTTCGGGTGCGGACGGTCGTCTTCGATCTCGACGGCACGCTTGCCGACACGGCGCTGGATCTCACCGATGCGGTCAACGTCATGCTGCGCGCGCTCGGGCGGCGGGCACTGACGGTGGGTGAGGTCCGCGGGATGCTCGGCGATGGCGTTGCGATGTTGACCCGGCGGGCGTTGGGAATGACTGGCCCGATCAGCGAGGCGATCTTCGATGAAGGGTTCGTGCTATTCGCCGCTCATTACGAGGTGCATTTTGCCGATCGCAGCCGGCCCTGGCCGGGCGTGGACAGGACGCTCTCGATACTGGAGGCAGATGGCGTTCGCCTCGCCATCTGCACCAACAAGCTCGAATATCTGACCCATCCGTTCCTTGCGGCGATGGGGTGGGAAAGGCGGTTCGGCTCCGTGATCTGCGGCGATACGCTTCCCGTGCGCAAGCCTGACCCCGCGCCCTTGCTGGAAGCCATTCGCCAGGCGGGCGAAGGCCCGGCGGCCTTCGTCGGCGACACGCAGGTCGATCTGATGACCGCGCGCGCAGCAGGGGTGCCCTGCCTCCTGATGAGCATGGAGGAGGGAAGCGAGGCCCCGGCCGATGCGGCTTCAGGACAGGTGCTCAATGCCTTTTCGGATCTGCCCGATGCGCTGGCAGCGCTCTGAGGCCGCTGGTGCCATACCAATGGACAGACAGCCGCCATGTACACGGTAGCAAACCCACGGTTCGACCCTATCGCCTTCCACACGGGAATCTACCGCGGCGAGATCTTCAAGTTCGAACGCCTCGCCGCAGTATCCACCTTGATTGCCTTCACGCGCGAGTTGCTTGAGGCGGAGCTTCACCCGTTCGAGCCGCCGCTTATCCATCGTCATTTCGATCAGGCTGGTCAGGTCGAGATGTTCGCCCGATGCGAGAAGGCCTTCAGCGGCTCGCGCGAGGTCCGCGATCTATGGCGCGACCTGTTCGAGGCGGCGGGCTGCGCTCCGGATCGCCTCGCGCGCGACCGTCTCCACCTGCGATTCCAGCCCCATCATGACGCACCGGTCGAAGCGCCCCGCGAGCGCACCACGGCGACGATCGCGTTCCATCGCGACACATGGGGCTCGAACCTCTATGCGCAGACCAACTGGTGGGCGCCGGTCTATCCGATCACCGCCGGCCGCACCTTCGCCTTCTTCCCGGAACTCTGGGATCGGCCGGTCCGCAACACGAGCGCGGATTTCGACCTGAAGGCGGTGCTGGAGCGTTCTCACGCGCTCGGCCGCAATGCGGTCGATGCCGACCAGGCGATCCCCCATCTCGCGGAAGATGCGTCGGCGTGGAAAGCTGTTCCCGTCGTCATCGAGCCCGGCACGGTGATCGCCTTCTCCAGCGCCCATGCCCATGCGGGCGTGGGCAACAGGACCGGCTTCACCCGCATCTCCCTCGAAACCCGCACGATCTGGATCGACGACCTGCTGGCGGGCAGGGGAGCGCTCAATGTCGATGGTCACGCCCGCTGGCAGTCTCCGGGACTGTTTCGGCGTGTCAGCGACGACATGCCGCTCCATCACCTTCTCGGATGCGATCCGGTCATGCCGTTCGACGGCGCCCGGCCGCCAGCGATTTCCATGAAAGACCCCGAAATATGATCCAGGCCGCAAAGGGCTCCCCGTCCGATCATGGGCGCGAACGACTGCTGCGCCTTCTGGCCTTGGCGACGTTCATCATTTTCTTCCAGGCCTATATGGTCGCGCCGATCATCCCGACACTGTCGGTTCGATTTCATGCGCCGGTAGCGGCGACAGGGCTGATCGTCCCCGCCTACCTGATCCCTTACGGGATCGCGACGCTCGCTTACGGTTTGCTCGCCGACCGGATCGGAATCCACAAGGTGATGTATGCGTCGCTCGCCGCGTTCGCGGTCCTGACGATCGCGACCGCATCGGCGCGGTCGATCGAGCAGTTGGCGTTGTGGCGGCTGCTCACGGGCATCGGCGCGAGCGGGGTCGTACCGCTGGCTCTCGCCCTTGTCGGTCGGCTCTATCCCTATGAGCAGCGCGGAAGGGCGCTGGGGTGGATATTCGGCGCGATGGCGGGCGGCATGGCGTTCGGGGCGCCGCTCGGGGCGTTGGTGGTACCGGAGCTCGGTTGGCAGGGGCTGTTCCTTTTGGTGGGGCTTGCCGGGGCGGCGATCCTGTTCGTTCTCTGGCCGAGCCGTCCGTTGATTGCCGGCGCCGCGCAGCCAGTGATGGGGGGTCTTGGCGATGTGCTGCGTGGTTACAAGACGCTGGTCGGCACGGCGCGCGGAAGCCGCACCTATGGCTATGTTTTCCTCAACTCGATGTTCCATTCCGGCGTGTTCACCTGGCTCGGCGTTTATCTGGAGCAGCACTACGCGATCAGCCCCACGACGGTCGGGCTTGCGCTGCTCGGCTATGGCATTCCCGGTTTCCTTTTCGGTCCCGCCATCGGGCGGGCGGCCGACCGGTGGGGCCGCGCGCGCCTGATCCCGATCGGCCTGCTTGCAGGCGGGTTTGCCGTCGCATTGTTGCTTGCGGAGCCGCCGCTGCTCGCCGTGCCACTGGTGGCGATGTTGCTGTCGCTTGGCTATGATATGACGCAGCCCTTGTTCGGCGGGATCGTGACGGCGCTCGGCGGTCCCCGTGCCGGTCAGGCGATGGGTCTCAACGTCTTCACGCTCTTCATCGGTTTCGGTCTCGGGAGCCTGTTGTTCGGCGCGCTTATTCCCGCTGGCTTCAATCTTGCCTTCGGCTTGTTCCTAGCGGTCGAGCTCATCATCGGGCTGCTGGCATTCCCCGCATTTCGGTCGGAAGTTGCGGTTGGCCGATAAGGATGGCGGCTATGATGCCGCCATTAAAACGGCACCAGTGACACTTTACCGGCGGGTAAAGTGTCATAGCCGACAAATGGGGGCATTGGGTGAATTGGGGGATTCACTTTTCGTTCCGCTTGTGCATGATTCTGGACATGCTCCAGACCCGCTTCACGACCGAAAGTGACGCACGGCCGCTCGACATGCCGGGCCTCGTCGAGTTGCTCTCGCAAAGTTCGTCGCGGCCGCGCTACGCATATATGATCCTCGACCTCATCGCGAAGATCGCCGGGCCCAATGGCAGCGCCGGACCGCTCGTTGTTCACGGGGGAAATGCCACGCCCATTCGCGAGTGGCTGTGCGATGCACTCGCTCCCATGGGCAGCAGCTATCCTCGCCGCCTGGCGCTGGCCGCGCGCGTGCGCAAGGAGATGGAGACGGCGGGCGTCCTTCCGCAGGATCCGGTAGAAGCGGAAAGGATCGTCGAAGTCGAGGTGCGGGAACGAGTGCGGGCTTCCGGAAAGACCAATGTGAGCCGGGCGGTGTCGGACCTTGTCCGCGCGGGTATTTTGCGCCGCCACTATCAAGGCTATCGGGTCGATCACCACAATCGTGGCGCTCAGCGCCAGGCGGTCTACACGCTCTCGCCGCTGGCGCAGAAGCTGTTGCAGGTAAACCGCCCAGCAGGAACGGCTTCGCCGCGCCAGGGTTCGCTGGGCTTCTAATTTTCCCTGCACAGGCGGGCAGGTCTGGTATTATTCTTGGGAAGACCCCGCCCATTTTGTGCTCCGATTGCCTGGGCGATGTTGCAGCGCTAGATTTAGCGCGAACTAGGCTCCCCATGTGATGGAACCGATATGGGTCAACTCACACCAGTCGAAGCCGCCAACTGGATGGCATTGTATCTCGCGACGGGGATTTGCTGCGCAATGGCGTTTGCGCTCTCGAGCGGGATGGTGCTGTGCGCGGTTTATCGCGAGCGTAGCTGGGCTGCGGTGACGTCCTTGAAGGCGGCAATTCTGTTCGTCCCGCGAACCTGGTGGCGTTGGCAGAAACTCTATTTGACTTCTATGCCCGTGACCCTTGCGATCGTCATCCTGTTCGCCGTCTCGATGAATTGGCGCTAGAGTCCGAACCCGCGCAGGACCATCGGTGCGATGCGGCCATGCTCGAGATCGAGGGGTGACACGCAGACCAGCGGACCGAGCTGTTCCATTCTCGGATGCGTGACGGCCTTTGAGAGGAGGTAGGCTTCGTCGTCCGATCCCATCGCTTCGATCACGAGCTGTCGGATTTCACCCGTGGACCTCGACCGGGCTTCGAGAAGGAAATCAGGTCGGCAGGGGCCGATCGGCGTCAGCATGTCGAACACCGGCTTCTCGATCGCAAGGTCGATGCCAAAGCTGTCGAATGCTGAGCGGAGCTTGATCAGGTCGCGCAGCACAGCGCGTTCGAATTCGGAATCAACGGGAATGAACCGTCGGCCCGACAGGATCGGCTGCGCATAGGCCCGAAGTGGCGCGTATCCGTGCGCCTCCGGATATTGCCCGGCCACGATAAGGACCAGATAGGGGCCTTTAATGATGTTGCCGCGCACCGAAGGCGATTGCACACGGTTGGCGATCACGACCGGCTCGGCCCCGGCGACCTCGATTGTCGCACCGCGGAATTGCTGCGCGAACAGAGCCAGGAATGCCTGAGGTGCGTGGCCGCGCGGCCAGCGCCGGGCAATCTCGCGGAGGCTGGCATAGACCCGCTTGCTGTGGAGCGCCTGTGCATGGGTCCAGAAGGCTCGGCCGAGCTCGATCCCCGGCGCGATTTCGACCTTTGTCGCCGTGGCCGACAATATCCGGAATTCATCGCTGATCGAATGACCCATTTGGTCTTCGCTCAGCGGCGGGCAACGGTTGAGGCTGGAGATTGAGAGCAAGCGCCAAAGCAGGCGCGCGAGGCGGGGGACTGAGCCCTGGCGCGTCCGGTCATCGCTGCTGTCCTCTTCCGGAATCTGGGCCAGCTTCTCCGGCGCTGGGCGCAACACCTCGAAATAGCCCATCGGCGGTTCTGCAGGCGTGCTGTGCGATCGAACTTCGCTCAATCGGTTGGTCGCCTGCTCGCGGCAGAATGGGCAGCTTGGATGATGTTCGGGGCGACTGGCACTGGTGAGCCGGCGAAGATAGTAGGTTTCCGCCTCTGACAGGAATGCTGGCGTCAGGATCGGAGGTGGCTCGTCAGGTCCGAGGCAATCGCATGCGAGCCACTTCTCGCCGATACGGGCCTGCTGGACGAGCATGATGCCAGCCTCTTCGTCGCCACGGCTACCAAGACCGACATACCAGCGAACCAGAGCTTCGCGCACCGGAAGTGGGAGGGGAATGCGACCGGATCCGAGCCCGTTGGTGTGGCGTGCAATCAACCACATGGGCAGGGCTCAGGAGAGGCCGGAGCACGTCCTTCGCGGTCCGGCGGCCGGATTGACAACCTTGGATGGCATGCACTCCACTTATCCCGTTCTGGATTTGGGAGGTGCTTATGCGGGCAAGTTTGATCGCGGTCGCGGCGGTAGCGGCCAGTTGGGCGGGTAGCGGAGAAGCTGCCGGCCCGACCCGGCCCGCGCGCAGCGTCGAGTTGATCTCGATGGGCGGTTCTCCCGCACCGAGGGAAGCGACGAGCGTCGAGGACAGCGCCCCGCCGGTATCGCGGACGCCGGATCGAGCGATACCACCGGACTTTCGCGTTCATGATCTCAGCCGGCGATGGGTCGAATTTCAGATGGCCGACAGCTTCAGGGCACTGCCGGAAAACGGGGGGGATTCCGGCGATGCGCCGCTCTCTGCCGCGCCGATCGATGGTACGGTTCCCGCGATGACCGCGATTCCCGTGCCTCTGTGGATGCGTGGCGGCGCCATGGTTTCGGCCGCCGCGCCGCGCTTCGTTCCGGGCTGCGCGGCTGTGCCTTATAGGCCCACCGGCTTCCTCGAGCCCGACGCAGAAGATCGGCGGGCCGGATATTATGCTCTGATGAGCAGCATTGCGTGCGAGCATGGCATCCCGGTCGGTCTGTTCGATGCGATGATCATTCGGGAAAGCCGCTATCAGGCCAACATCTTCTCGCCAAAGAACGCCTTCGGGTTGACCCAATTGATGCCGGGCACAGCGGCCGGGCTGGGAGTAAACCGCTACCAGGTGGAGGAAAATCTTTGGGGTGGAGCGAAATATCTGCGCCAGCAGCTCGACCATTTCGGCCAGTACCACCTTGCGCTGGCAGCCTATAATGCAGGGCCTGGCAGGGTTCGGAACGGCCTTGTACCGCAGATCTCCCAGACGCGCGACTATGTCGACAATGTGCTGTTCAACTGGTCGCGATTGAGCGGATTTCAGCGGCGCGCGATCGTCCTGCCGCAGGTCGCGATAGCTCCTCGGGGACCGGCGCGCCCGACTGGGCGGACGGCTACCGTGTCGGCGTTCTAGGACTGGCTGGCCGTCGGCCGACGATATTCTGGCGATTTCCTGACCGCGCCTAAATCTGGAATTCATCGCCATCGGTGATCCTGGCGCGCCGCTCGCGAATTTTCACGACTTCCTCCGCCACGCGCTTCACGACGGCCTTCTGCAAGGGCACGCCCCAGTCCCGTTTTACTTCGGAGCCGTCGATGCCGTTGATCTCGTCGAGGGCCTCGATGATCTTGCGTGGCAGGCCGACGAACATCTCGCAGAGCATGGCGATGACCGTGGCATAACGGTCCTTTTCGGGTGGCTCAAAGCCCTTGAACGTCTCGATGCAGATATAGGCCTGCAGGATGTTGGTGCCGAGCGCGCGAAGGATCTTCTCGAGCTCCGGCTGCGTCATTATCGACCGCTTGTTAGGGTCGCTATGAAGGAGGAGGCCAAGGCGGGATTTGTTGATGCCTGTCAGGAGCGCAAGCTTACGCTGGGCGGTGTCTCGCGCCGCCATGGTTTGCAGGATCAGGGGTATATAGTCCCGCTCGAGCTCGTCCCCTTCGACGGCCTCCACGACTCACTCCCCCACCTTGGCAAGAGATGACATTTCAATCTCCCAGTGCCGAACGGATTGGGAGAGACAATCATAGGCGATTCGGCAATGCAAGCCCGGTCTGCACCAGACAGGATCATGATGCGGTCGCTAAGACATTGTAGAGAAAGCCGCTTAATTCCACCCGCCGTTTGTGAATCCATTCTGCCCGCTCGAGAGCGATTCGTGAGAATCGAGCTTTTCCATGACGCGCGCGGTCTTTTGTTCGACCACATAATCGAACAAGAGCAACGATATAGCGTCAGCGACAGTTAGTTCTGAATCCAGGCGCCTGCTAAGTAAATTCTTCACTTCATCAAGGCCCTGAGCGCTGGTCTTTGAGATATTGAGGGTCAAGCGAATGCTCCCGCCTGATGGGATGGAGTGAAGATGCTCCTTTAGTGTCCCGGAATCATGGCCACTGATCTTTGGTCCTCGCGAGCTTCTGTGATCAATCAAACTCGAAAGGGTTTGATGCCGTAGGGTTTCGTTTGAGTGCAGACGGATACTTTCGGAGGTCAGCCGAAATAGGGGCTCGGAGATGTCGAGGGTAACGTCTCGTGAGTCTGCGGCGCCCATAGTGCCCACGTCCTGCAATTGCGATCCATAACAAGCCCGATCGAAAGCCTGGTCCTGCTACTGCGGTTATGAACCGAGAAGGCATTAATATCCGACAAATTTGCGTCCGACTCAATCAGGATTGCGGTGTGTCCCCAATTGCGGGGCGGCATGCCCCGTGATCATGGTCGTTCTGCCCTTCCTGTACGGGCGCAACACCCCCTTTTTCGGGGCACCGCGCCCCGGTTGCAGCAACGAAAAAGGAGAATCACGAAAAAAGATCGCCGCTTTGACGGGAGTTGAACAGCGCCCCGTTGCGAGCGCTGGGGACGTCCGACCACCCTTTGCTTGGGCGCGGATCCGTCGCGTCTCATGTGAAGGAAACCCCACCATGCAGTCAGTCCTCAAAAAGAGTGGGCGCACGGAGCTGGCGATCATCGCCATCGTCGCGCTCCTGTTCGCCTTCTTCTGGTTCGCGGGCCCGGCCTTCGCCGGCACCGACAACACCTTCGATACCGCGCTCACCAAGTTCACCGACTTCCTCGAGGGATCGGGCGGCAAGATCATCACCGTGCTGTCCCTCGCCGGCGGCATCGTGGCCCTGGCATCGGGCCGCTTCTCCATGGGGCAGATCGCCATCCCGGTCGGGGTCGGCGTCGGCGCCGGAACCGGCATTCCGATCGTCACGTCCACGGTGACGGCGACGATCTGAGCAATCCCGCGATCGGACGAAGTAGCAGCTTCGGCCGATCCAAGGAGAGGGTGGTGCAATGGCGGACAAATACGTCATCCCAACTCATCTGGATGATCCCGAGCTGATCGGGCTGTGGACCCTGGATGAGTTCCTGGCGATGGTCATTCCCTTCGCATGGGGGATCCTGTCTCAGCATATCCTCATTGGCGTAGCGCTTTCGGGTGCGGGCTGGTGGGGTCTCAGAAAAGCTAAGGCGGGCCGGGCCATGTCGTGGCTGCTCCATCTGGCCTATTGGCATCTTCCGGCCGGCTTCACCGGCTTGAGAGCCACGCCACCCTCGTACCTTCGGTTGATGGCGGGCTGAGATGGAACTTTCCTATAGCCATTCGCACAGCCAGCGCGTGCTCCGACAGCGGAATATCCTGGCGGTCGTCGCAGCCGCACTTTCCGCGCTTTCCATATTGCTGCTCGCCTTCACGGTGTCGCGCGATCGGGAAGTCGTGTTGCAACCGATCCTGCGCTCTCCGATCACGGTCAGCTCGGCGGGAGTGAGCCGCGAATATCTCGAGATGGTGACGCGCGATACGGTCGTGCTCACCCTCAATCGCAGCCCGCAGAATCTCGAATACTGGATGAATTCGGTACTCGATATCGCCGCGCCCGAAGCCCAGGGCAGGATCAAGGGCGATCTGCTCAAGATCGTGAATGAGCAGCGCGGGTCGTCGATCTCGCAGTTTTTCACCATCGAGAAGATGGAACTCGACACCAAGGGTCTTCACTCGGAGGTCTCGGGCAATCTGCACACCGTGGTCGGCAACAAGGTCGTTTCGAACGAGAGCCGGACCTTTCGGTACGATTGGGAATATTCCGGCCTGTCCCTGAAGCTGATCGGCTTCGGCATGGTGACGGCTGAAAAGGGGAAGGGAGAGTGATGTCGGTCTATGTCATCGGCTGTGCCGCCACGGGCACGGCTTTCCTCTCGCGCATCCAGTGCCATGTGAGCCGCGGTCTGGGCGCGGGACTGATCGCCGCGGCTGTCTTTCTCGCGGCAGGCCCCGCCTGGGCGGACCAGACGCTCATGGCATCCGACAGCAGCCAAGTGGATTGCACGGCCTCCGCCAAGGATCTCACGCGCATCAGCCTTGTCGAGGATGAGTTCGCGTCGGTGTCGAAAATCTCGACCGGCAATCCGACGGACGATTTTTCCGTCGTCAACGAGCCCGTCCGAGGCGACATCTACCTTTCGGTCCCGGACGGGTTCACGAAGCCGGCACTGTCGTTCTTCGCCACCAGCAAGCGCGGCTACGTCTACAAATTCGTGTGCCGGATCAGCGGGGATCAGGCTGCTCAGGTTTTCGTGTCGAATCCCGCGATCGCGAATGAACGCACCGCGGAGAATGCCCCCGCCGAAAGGCCGGGCCCGCAGGACGCTGCGATCGACCTGGTGCAGGCCATGTATTCGAACGGCGTCGTCGACGGATACGAGATGCGCCAGCGCGCTTTGCGGCCCGTCTATGTAGGCACCCTCAAGGTGCAGATGATCGCGGAATACCGGGGAGCGGAACTCAGCGGCAAGGTTCTGCGGATCGAGAACAAGGGCCCCGCCGACGTCGAGCTGACCGAAGCTACGGTCGCGCCCGCGAGCGCGCTGGCCGTGTCGATCGCCGAGCGCAAGCTCGCACCGGGCAGGGTCACGACTGCCTACCTCGTTTCCCGGAACACAAGGTGAGGACATGGCCCTTTTCGATATCCTGAAGCGCAAGCGTCCCGCCCTCGATGGTGGCTCGGACGAAGATGTCTCCCCCTTGTCCGGCGACCTGGCCGGTAATGAAGCGGTCCGGCGCAAGCAGCGGCTGCTTCTGGCGGGTGCGGCGGGCACAGGGCTGATCCTATCGTCGTTCTGGATATTCGGCGGCGAGGACAAGGGCGCCAAGTCCGGTGAGGACGGTGTGTCGGAGGTCACGGTTTCCACCAAGGATCTGGTGAACCGGAATCTCTCCCAGCAGGAGTGGATGGCGCTTTCCGAGAACCGCTTCCAGTCGACGGAAAACCAGCTGAAATCGATCGACGGCCAAAATCAAAGGCTCGAGACGTTGACCGCGCAGGTCGAGGCGCTCAAAGGCCAGAACCAGGCGATGCAGGCCGACGGCCAGCGCGTGCTCTCCGCTTATCAGGCGGAGAACGAGCAGCTCCGGCGACAGATCAACGAGCGCCAGACTGCACCGGCCCCGGCGCCCGGCCCAGCAGCTCTCTATGGCGCCAATGGACCTCAAGCCTATCAGCGGCCGGAAGGGGCTGCAGGGTCGCCCGGCCGCGCGGGCATCGGCGGGGCGAGCGAAGTGAAGCTCGTCAACTTCTCGACCGCCGAGACGGGCAACGCGACGCGCGTGGCCAAGGGCAACACGACCTATACGGACAGCGTCAATTACCTGCCGCCGAATAGCTTCGCGCGCGCCAAGGTGATCGTCGGGGTCGATGCCAGCGCCGGGGTCAATAGCCAGACGGACCCGCTGCCTGTCGTGCTGCGCGTCACCGGCCCGGCCCGGTCAGTCTACCAGAATGGCCGGCTGCTCACGACGAAGATCGAGGGGTGCCTGGTCAACGGCGCGGCGCGCGGGGATCTGTCCAGCGAGAAGGTCTATGTGAAGCTGCAGAAGATGACCTGTCCGCAGCCCGGCGGCCGCTATGCGGTGTCCGAGGTAAAGGGCTTCCTCGCCTTTGGTGGCAAGACAGGCGTTCGCGGCCGGGTCGTTTCCCGAGAAGGGTCGCTTGTCACCCAGGCGTTCATCGCCGGGCTGGCCGGGGGTTTCGGCAGAGGATTCTCGGCCAACGCGAACAGCGTGTTCCAGGGCACCAACATCACCACCAACGGCCAGCGCTCCAAGCTTTCGACCGGAGACATTCTCGAAGGCGGGTTCGGGGAGGGCGTCGCCCAATCCGGCGACATGGTCTCGAAATATCTGATCGAGCGGGCCGAGCAATACCAGCCGGTGATCGAAATGCCGACCGGCATCGACGTCGAAATCGTCTTCCTGGAGGGTGTCTATGTTCGCAATTGATCGTGTTCGCTCGCTTACGAGGCGCTCGCGTCTCCTCGTCGCCGCTGTCGCTGGCCTGAGCCTGGCGGGCATCGCGCTCGCGGCCGACACGGATAGTCCCGAGGATCGGGTCAGGGCGTTGCTGAAAGCCCGGCTGCCAAAGACGCCCGTGACCGCGATGGACTGCGGGAAGGTCGCGGGGCTGTGCGAGGTCACGGCCGGCGCGAACCTGTTCTATGTCGATGCGAGCGCGCGCTATCTCGTGATCGGCCGGATTTACGACATGCAGACCCGGCAGGATCTGACCGCTGCCCGGTTGCTCGAGATGAACCCCGACATGCTGGTGGGGTCGGCTGCCCGGGCGAACGCCATGGCAGAGGAAGGAGATGCGGAGGGCGCAACGCGCCTGGCCGCTGCGCCAGCACGGGTTGAGCGTCCGGTTGCGCCTGCGAAGCCTCGCACGCTGTCTCTCTCAAGCTTGCCGCAAGACGGTGCGATCGTGTGGGGCAATCCCGCTGGGCGAACCGTCACGGTCTTCACCGACTTCCGCTGCAGCTACTGCCGCGCTCTCACCGGGGTGCTCAAGGAGATGAACCTGCGAGTGGTCGAGCGTCCGATCTCCGTCCTGGGGAGTCGCGATGTCGCCGATCGGGTTTATTGCGCCAAGGATCGTGAAGCGGCACTTCATGCGGCCTATGCAGGGGAGCCGATCAAGGCTGGCCCGGCCTGCAACACATCGGGCCTCGATGCGAATGAAGCGTTCGCGCAGCGCAACGGGCTGAACGGCACACCAGTGATCGTTCGCAGCGATGGAGCGGTGCTCGAAGGGTATCGGCCGCGCGCCTTCCTCGAGAAGTGGCTGCAGGAGGCGCAGTCGTGATGGATAGGCTTCTTCAGCGCCGACGCCTCTGGCTGACTTCTTCGCTCGGCTTGTGTGGTCTGCTGGGTCTCAGCGGATGCGCGGCACTTGGCGGCAACATCCGGGGCGACTTTTCCTGTGCGGCGCCCGATGGCATTTGTGCGCCGAGCTCGACGATCGACGACCGGGCACTTGCCATAATCTCCGCGGAGGGCTTGGAGGGCGAGGCGCTGCCGACGGCGGGCACCCCACGTTCCACGACCAGTCGCGGCGACCGGACCGCTGCGGCGCCGACAGCCCGGATGGCCGCCGCCGATACCTCGCGCACGAGCGAGAAGATCCTGCGGATCGTATTCCAGCCCTATATCGACGAACGGGGGCGGCTCCACGAGGCAAGTGCGGTCCATGCCGTCGTTCAGACGGGCGAGTGGCAGCAGGCGCTCCAGCAGCCGGTTGTGGTAGGCGCGCCGCCCGTTTTGGGTCTGCGTGGGCCGTCCGAGACTCTTGCCGATGCGGTTGATCGATCCGATCCGCCGGGCACGGCCTTCGTATCCGGCGATCCGGATGCGCCCGATCCGGCGGCTGTGGCGGCAGCCCGCGCGCGGAAGCGGGACCCTATCGAGGCGATCAGGGCGGACGTCGCTGCACGCCTCACCCCCAAGGCAGGCAGTGCGCCTGCCGCTGCGACGGCGGATGGAGCAGCCCATCCTTCGTCCGCGGCCGTCTCGCCGGCGCCTCCATCCCCCGTGGGCGCGCCGGCGAGCGATGGTTCCGGCGTGCTCCCCGGGGCCGAGAAGCCACAGGCTGGTGCCTCGGCAGCGGGCGTTCAGGCTGTCGAGCGCGTGAAGACTGATCCGGTCTATCGGGGGATCGCTGGTTCGGTTGCGCGCGGGGCGCGCGATGCGGCTGCACAGAATGGCGCCGCGCCGGTGGCGCCCGCTCCAACGGTTCGTGCGCCGAATTTTCCGGCGACCGTACAGGAGGACAATTAAGATGGCGGGCAAAGCCGGTTTGATGGAGAGTCTCATGTCCGGTATTCTCGGCGACAGTGCTCGCCCCGATGCCGGCCGGCCTGAGCTCGGCGTGCCCATGCTGGCGGACTGGCTGCCGTATCGCAGCTTCGATGCCAAGACGGGAATCTTCTACAACAGCGCGTCTCGAGGCTTCGTCATCGAGGCGGCCCCGCTCATCGGCGCGGACGAGCGGACCGGCGAGATCCTCACCCAGTTCCTGTCCGAGGCGATTCCCGCGCCCGGTTGTCTTCAGTTTCATCAATGGATGAGCCCACGCGTTTCCGAGCGCCTCTCCCGCTGGTACCTTCCGCGCTATTCCGCCCGGGGCGTTTATGAGCGGATGGCCAAGCATCGGATCGATTTCCTGACCGATGGCGTCTGGCGTTCTCTGTCGGCCGATGCGCCCTTCTCCTTGCGTAATCACCGTGTCGCGATTTCCTATTCGACGCCCGAATCCTCAAGCGTCTCGGTCGAGGAGATCGTCGCTGTGATGGACGGGCTCATTTCGGCACTTGCCTCGATCAACGTGTCCGCGCGCAAGATGGACCCGACCGACCTGATCGGGTGGGTCGACGACATCACTTCACCAACGACGGCCGCAGGCGAGGACGTGGTCAACTACAACCCGCTCGATCCGATCGCGGACCAGGCGGTTCGCCGCGATGTCGAGCTGCACATCGAGCCGGATCGAATGCTGTTGAGGACCGAGCGCTTCCGGCCGACCGGCGCCACGATCGACGACGCGCCTGAGATCGGAGAGATCCTGCCCGATGTCTTCGATGTTCGCTCCTTTTCGGTCCGCAACTTGCCGACGCGATGGGCCCCTTGGGATGTCGCGCGCCTCATCGGTGACATGTTCACCGACAAGCTGCGGATGCCTTGCCCGGTCGCGACCAATCTGTGCGTCGAATTTCCCGATCCGCTGGCGGCGACCAACAAGGCCAGCTTCAAGTTCATGCGGACCACCAGCCTCGCGGATTCCAAGTCCGCCCGCTTCCTTCCGCAACTGCGAGAACAGTCGCAGGAATGGCGCTATGTGAACGATGAGTTGCGCCAGGGGCGCAAGCTGGTGCGCGTCTTCTTCTCGGTCACGTCCTTTTCGCCCAAGGGGAAGGGGGACGCGAACGAGCGCGTGCTGAAATCGGTCTATCGTGCGGCGGGCTGGGACCTGCTCGACGATCGCTACCTGCAGGTGATGGGCCTGCTGTGCGCCATGCCGATGACGATGGCGAACGGGCTTGCGCGCGACCTCGAGCGCATGAAGCGGATGCGGACGCTGTTGACGACGACGGCCGCGAACCTTGCGCCCATCCAGGGCGAATATCTGGGCGGCCAGGTGCCGCACCTCATGCTGATCGGTCGGCGTGGGCAGCCCTTCTTCTGGAGCCCGTTCGAGAACGCGGCGGGCAACCATAATGTCGCGGTCTTCGGCAAATCGGGCTCGGGCAAGTCGGTAACGCTTCAGGAGCTATGCGCGTCCCTGTGCGGTGCCGGCGCTCGGGTGGTCGTGATCGACGACGGCCGCTCGTTTGAGCATTCGGCCAAGCTTCAGGGCGGCGCTTTCGTCGAGTTCACCATGGCGTCGGGCTTCTGCCTCAATCCGTTCAGCATGATCGACGAGGAGCTCGCGCGAGCCGACGAGGACTATCTTCTCGACTGCATGGCGATGCTCAAGGCCATCGTGAACCAGATGTCGCGGCATATCGACCGGCTCAACGATACCGAGCGGGGCCTCATCGACGGCGCGGTCAACAGCGTCTGGGAAGCAAAAGGGCGGCAGGGATCGATCGACGACGTGATCGCCGCCCTCGATGCGACCGGCAACGGGTTGGGCCAGGATCTTGGCATTGCGATGCGCCCCTTCTCGTCGGGCGGCACCTATGGCCGCTTCTTCCAGGGCGAGGTGTCCTTCGAGCTTTCCGCTCAGCTCACGGTTTTCGAACTCTCCGACCTGTCGTCACGCGAGGAACTGCGCAGCGTCGTCCTGACGGCGATCATGTTCATGTCGCAGCAGATGATGCGCAAGGTCGACCGCTCGATCCCGAAAGCACTGCTGCTCGACGAGGCGTGGCAGATGCTGCGCGGCGGCGCGATGGCCGATTTCATCGAGACCTACGCGCGCACCTGCCGCAAATATGGCGCTTCGCTCGTCACCGCGACGCAGTCGCTCAACGACTATTATAAATCCGCTGGTTCGATCGCAGCGCTGGAGAACTCGGACTGGTTCGTCATTCTCCAGCAGAAGCCGGAGACGATCGCGGATTTCAAGAAGCACGATCGCTTCGAGATGGACGACTACACGGATGCCTTGCTGCGGTCGCTCAAGATCAACGGACGGGAATATTCCGATATTCTGATCAAGGGCCCCGAAACCCTGGCAGTCGGTCGGCTCGTCCTCGATCCGTTTTCCGCCACGGTCTATTCCTCGAGCCCGGCCGTTTACGCGGCGGTCGAGAACCTGGTCGCCCAAGGTCTCAGCATGAATGAGGCGATCGAACGGCTCGCTTATCCCGATAGCCCCGAAAAATGGGTGCACAATCTCGTCCAGACGGACGAGGTCGCGGTCGCGGCGGAGTAGCGCGGATGGCGATCAATTCGGATCGAGGGACGGACCGCCGATACGCCGGATTCACGCGGCGCGAGTGGCAGCGTTCGCTCCACTTCCTTCTGCACGGTTGCGGCTTTGTCGGCTCGACATTGCTGATCACCTGGGGCCTCTTCTTCCTCTTCTTCCTCGTCATCGGCGGTTTCTCGTTCGACGGCTTCGTCCACCAGCTGAACAATTTCACCAGTCGCTATGTCGCCGCCGAGCCGGCGCGGACCGGCGCTTTTCTCGACATGTTCGCGGTCGCGCACATGATCCTGTCCACTGCCGTCATCGCTCTTCGCGCGAACCGCATCCTGCCTCCGCGCCAAGTCGAGGGAGATTTCCGTCATGGCTGAACAACCTCAACTCGACCTCTCCCTTCCTCCCTCGACGCCTGATGTCCGTGGAGCGAAGCGCAGGGTTGGCTTTGGCGGGCTCACGAGAGTGCAGATCGGCATGCTGCTACTGCTGATCGCGGCCGTCATCTGGGGCATGTGGGTGACTCGGGCGCTGACCCAGTCGAAGCCGGACCACATCGTCTCGGCGCGGCTTTCCTCGCTTGTCGGCGACTATGTCGAGGCGCAGCGCTTTTCCGGCTCGCCGCCCGATCGCGTGCGGGCCGAGATGGAAGCGTTCATGTCGTCGCTCGACAAGGAGCTGCAGCGCAGGAGCCAGGACGGCCAAATCGTCCTCGTCGGCGAGGCGGTGCTCACCAAGAACGTCCCGGACATCACGGACAGCCTGAAGAAGGCGGTCTTCGCATCGGGCGTGCCCGAGCCCAAGCGCATGTCGGTCGAAGATCTCCAGCGTCTGCAGGAGCTTTCTGCCGCGCAGTCCGCCATGGCAGCTTCGCGCCAAGCACCGCTGACAACACAGGGTGCGACCATTGACCCGATGGATGGCATCCCCGGGGCAGGGCCACAGTTGCCGGCGGCGCCGGCGCAACAAATGCCATCGCAAGTGCCTAGCGCATCGGTATCCACTTTCGGAGGCCCCAATGGCAACGGCGGCCAGTGAGCGCCCGCCCGAGCGCTGGCGCCCGCGCAAGCGACTGTGGGGCGCGCTGGCGGTGGGCGTCATGGGCACGCTCGGGCTAAGCGCGATCAGCACCTGGCGCGATGAACACTTGCTCCTCGTGAACGTCACGGATTCGCTCCCGAATTGGGCGTTCCTCATTTACCGCAAGCAGCGCCCGGCTCGGGGGGACTTCGTGTTCTTCGATCCCCCGCAGAGCAGCCTCGTGCGTCGCCATTTCGGCGCGAAGCCCAAGATGTTCGGGAAAGTCGTCTACGGCATGCCCGGAGACATGGTCGCCCATCAAGGCGCGATCGTGACGATCAACGGTAAGCCGGTCGGCCGTATGAAGCCGCAAACCCGGTATGGCGAGCCGCTCACGGTCGGCGCCGTCGGCGCGATTCCGGCGGATTGCTACTATGCAGGTTCACCGCATCCCGATGGCTTCGACAGCCGCTACGCCGAAATCGGCTTTGTTTGTGCGCGGCAGATCATTGGTGTCGGGGAGGCCATCCTGTGAAGAAGGTCCTTGCCGGCATCTCGGGCGCGGCGCTCCTGGTTGCCGGGGCGGTGGTAGGCATTCCGGTGCGCACGGAGGCGCGGGATTACGGGCAGACGGGGCAGGCATTTCCGGTCATCGAGCCGGACCTGCTTGCGACGATCGAGACGCGGCTGAAGCGTGCCGAGGCAAGCGGCGAACTTGCCCGGACGAATGAGATGTTCGCGAAGCGGGCAGAGGCGAAAGTGCGTCGTCCGACGCCGGTTGCAGGCATCACGCCGGCCCGCAGGGCGCGCGAGTGGGATTTCGATCCGAGCGTCCGGGTTGAGCAGGACATTCGCGACCAGAAGGGCAACCTCATCGCCGCCGCCGGTCAATCGATCAATCCGCTCGATTTCGTCAAGATCAGGCAGGATCTTGTCTTCATCGACGGCGACGATGACGAGCAGATTGTCTGGGCCACCGCGCGATACACCGACCTCAACGCCAAGATTATCTTCGTCAGCGGCTCGCCGATCGAGGCGATGACGAACCGGAAAAGGCGCTTCTATTTCGACCAGGAGGGTAAGCTCACCTCCAAATTCGGCATCGAGCATACGCCTGCGGTCGTTCGGCAAGCGGGCCGCGTGATGCGGGTGTCCGAGCAGGTGCTGAAGACGGGGAGGGCTGGCTGATGCCGTTATGGCTCGACCTGCTGCGCACGCCCATGGCCGCGCCCGAAACGCCGAAATTGAGACGGATGCGTTTCATCTGGCAGGGCCTATGCCTGACTACCGCGACCGGCGCCGGATTGTTTGGACCGATCCACCGGGCGGTGGGCAGAGGGGCCTCGATCGCGATGGTGGTCCTCGTCTTCGCCTGCGTCTTCTGGACGGTGTTCTATCTCATGAGGAAACAGCGCGCGGATCGCGCATTCCTCGAAGCCTTGGTGGAAATCGAATGATGCGCTGGCTTCGCTCGATGGTGGGTGCGTTTGCGCTCGTTCTGGTGGCCATGACCTTCGCGCCCCGCGCCGAGGCGGCGCCGACCTGCAATGGCAAGTTCGTGAACCCAATCACCGACGTGTGCTGGTCGTGCCTTTTTCCGCTCTCAGTCGGCGGGCTCAAGATCTGGCCGAGCGGTCGGCCGGACCCCGGCAACCCTGCATCGCCGATTTGCGCTTGTGCCGATCCACTCCCTCGCATCGGCATCTCCGTCGGCTTCTGGGAGCCGGCGCGCCTTGCTGACGTCACCATGAAGCCCTGGTGCTTTCCCAACCTGGGCGGCATCCGGATCGCGCCGGGCTTCGACATAGGCCAGGGCTATCTGGCCGGCCCGTCGATGGTTGGCGGGCGATCCCAGAGCACGGCCAAGTGGCACGTCCATTGGTATGTCTATCCTCTATTGTACTGGATGGAGATTCTGACCGATTTCGTCTGCTTCGAGCAGGCCTCGTTCGACATCGCCTATATGACCGAGGTCGATCCGCTGTGGCAGGACGACTCCCTGGCCGCGCTCATCAACCCCGAGGCGATCGTCTTCGCAAACCCGATCGCTCAGGCAGCGTGCGCGGGCGACTGCATCGCCGGCACTGTCAACCTGCCTCTCGACCCGCTTTTCTGGTGTGCGGGCTGCCAGGGCTCCATGTATCCGCTGAACGGCAACATCCCGTCCTCGATCGGGCATGTGCAATCGTCGCGGCTCGCGGTCTCGCGCTTCGCCTATAAGATGCACCGCGAGGCCCTTGCATGGGGCACGATGGGTTCGAAGGGGCTCTGCGGCAAGTATCTCATGCCGATCATGCGAAAGCAGCAATATCGCTTCCAGATGGTCAACCCGATCCCGACCGTGAGCGGGCGCTTCGCGTGCTCGGCGATCGGTGCCTCGACCATGCCGCCCGACGCGGGCCGCGCCTATCCCGCCGGCGGCGAGGACATGGGGTACCTCGTCTGGCGCAAGCGCAACTGCTGCGTTTTCTAGGAGATCCACGATGCGCCTTCTTCCCCTGGGCATCCTGGCCCTCCTTGGAACCGCGGGAGTCTCAGCTCTCCTCGCCCAGACCGTCGATGGCGTCGATGTCCAGGCTGTGAAGAAGCGCGCTGCTGACCTCGCGGCCGAAGCGCAGGCGTTTGTCGACCAGGTGAAGGACCGCGGTGATCAGTTCCGGGAAGATGCGGCCGCGACACGCGCGTCCGGAACGGAAAATATGCGGCGGGTCGCGGCACAGGATCTTCCCAAGGGCCCGGCGGGGCCGGTCGATTTCGACGAAATCGTTCGAGGTGCGGCGCAGAACGCGAGCGCCAATGGCGGCGAGGCTCCCCAGTTTATTGCCTTTGCAAGCCTGTCCATGCCGGACGATGCCCTCAAGCAGCTCGTGCGCGATACGGCCGCAGCTGGCGGCGTAGTGGTCTTTCGCGGATTTCCCAACAACTCGGCCAAGGAGTTCGTGGCGCGGTTGAGCAAGGTGGTGGACAAGGGGCAGCTCGCCAGCATTGGGATCGATCCGCGGCTGTTCCGTGCCTTCGAGGTCCAAGCCGTGCCAACCTATGTGACGGTCTCCTCGGACTTCGATCTGTGCGCAGGCTTCTCCTGCGCGACCAAGGTGCCGCCCTATGACCGCATGATTGGCAATGTGACGGTCGAATATGCGCTGAGCACGTTCGCCGAGGGCAATGGCCCCGGTGCCCGGGTGGCGGCGGTGGCCCTCTCCAACGTGAAACGGGCAAACCAATGATCCTGCGCCGCATCATGAGCGCGCTCTGTGCGCTGCTTCTCGTCACCGAGCCCGTCGGCGCGCAGACCATGACCATCGACCAGGCCCGGGAAGAAGGCAAGACGATGGCGCAGGAGAAGCGGAACGACTCCTCGCTGGTGCCGTCGAGCGATGCGCAGGCCGCGGCCGTGCCGGGTTATTCGGGGACTAGCCAGCCGCAGAGCACCTACTTCGATGATCCCGACAGGCTGGTTTCCGACGCGCAGGCGATGAAGTCGGGGAATGAGAGCTATCGGGTATCGACCGACGCTGATCACGTCCGACCGACCTTCAGCAACGCCGACATTCTGGCAACAACCAATCGGGCCACGACGGTCGAGAACGATCCGACGACCTATCTTGAGGGCGAGGAGATTTCGAGCGGCGCGGGTTCCTGCACGCCCTTGCCCCCAGGGTCGAGCGGCATGGGCTACTACGAGGCGACCTGCAACCAGGGCACTAAACTCGAAGATCAGCCGCGGTCCTGCTCGATCACGATGGTTCCAGAGACCACGACCACCGACGCTTACAAGTTTTTTGTCGTCCCGACTGGAGCTTATGGTACCCCCTTTGCGCGTTATGACCAGATGGTGCCGCATGTTGCTGATGGCACCTGCAAGCCTACAGGCGTCGTCATGCAGGCATGCGCTGCGCACCGGATTTACGGCGTCGACACGAACAAGTTCTGTGACGATTACAACGCAACCGAGTATGTCTGCTCAAAGAACCTGACCGACCTTTCGTGGCTGCCGAGCCCGATTACCGGCCAGGGATGGCACGCCAGGACGACCCAAACTGAGGTCACTGTGAAGCGGGTCGATGGCTGCACCGGTCTCGCTGGCGACACGATGTGTTCGGCCGATCCGGCGGGCGAAGTTTGCACGGAAGGTTTGGAGACGCGGATCATCGATGGGGTGCCCGTGACTCAGCCCTGCTGGGCGTGGAAGCGGGATTTCTCATGCAAGGTCATGACCGCGGGTAACGATTGCGGCGATCTCGAGGCCAACGCTTCCTGCACCTATGTGCGCGATGATTGCCTGGACGATCCCCAGGATGGGGCATGCAAGGTGACGGAGAAGGTCTATCGCTGTCCGACGCCGGCGAGTGATGTGCCCACCGACAACCAATATATTTGCGGCGACGACGTCTATTGCGTGAACGGCGACTGCGAACCGATCGTTCGTGAAGCGTCAACCGAGTTCCGGGACGCGCTGGTGGGCCTGCATTCGCTGGACCAGGCCGGGAAGGAGTTCGACGAAACCAACTATCGCGTTTTCTCGGGTGACCGCGAAACCTGCCATAAGCCCGTTTTCGGCCTCATCAATTGCTGTGCGGGCAAAGTCTCGGGCGCCGTTCCGATCGCAGCCGGCGCGGCGGCGCTGGCAGGTGGGCCGGCGGCCATCGCAGCCTTCGCCACGCCGTTCCTCGTCCTCTTCGCGTGCAGCCAGGACGAGATGAAGCTGGACATCAAGGACCGCATGGGTCTCTGCCACAATCTTGGCAGCTATTGCTCGTCGAGCTTCCTGGGCATCTGCTCAACCAAGCGCACTGCCTATTGCTGCTTCGAAAGCAAGCTCTCGCGCGTCCTTCAGGAACAAGGCCGACCCCAGCTCGGCAAGAACTGGGGCAGTGCGAAAAAGGAACAGTGCCAAGGGTTCACCATCGACGAGTTCGCGCGCCTCGATTTGTCGGTGATGGATTTCACCGAAGTCTACTCGGACTTTATGGACGCCGCGAAACTGCCGGACGAAGTCCAGACCATGAGCGACATCCAAGGCAAGATTCAATCCTACTACGATCTCCATGGAAAGTGACGTGGGCCTGATGAATCTCGCGCTGGGGGAGGCCGCGACGCGGCCCGCAATCAGGGAGAAAGAGCATGCCGATGCCGATATTTGAGTTGCCCGCCATCGTGACGGCATTTCTCGCGCAGCCCGTCGTGAGCCTGCCTCCGCGACCGGCGCCGGCATCGTGCGTTTCGCGGCATCCAGACACGGTGGCGGACTGCTGCCTCCATTTTACGGGTTGGGATGTCCGCAACGACCGCTTGCGTCCCGACTCTTCCGCGCAGGTTTCCAATGATCGCGAGGGGAGGGCGCACCATGCCGATCTTCGGTAAGGTTTCGATCCTGGCCGTCGCCTTGGTGGGGGCCGTGTGGGTGCCGCCGCTTATGGCGCAGGATGCCTCGTCGGCGCGGAACGATGCAATCGAGCAAGACAGATCCGACCCATTCTATTGTGGCGAGCGCAGGCTCGGGCAATGGTTCTATTGCGCGAAACCCAAGCCGGAGGAGACACCCTCGCCACCGGAGCGCCCGAAGGAGGAGAGGGCCACCGATCGGATCGCTGCGATCAGCAGGCAGCTCGATGAACTGAAGGCACTCGCCATCCTCAATCCGACCGAGGCGAACGTCATCAACTATATCCGCTTCCAGCGCGAGCAGCTCGATCGGGCGTCTACCTTCTCGGATACTTGGCAGCGCGCCCTCTGGCAGAACCCGGATCTGGACTACACGCTGCAGCGCCCTGTTTCGACAGTCGGCAAACGCCTATGGCTCGACAATCGGCAGGCCGACCGGGACGCGGTTCTGACCAACCTCGGCCAGCGCTACGGTCTTTTCTATTTCTATGCGCAGAGCTGCGGTGCGTGCGAAGTGTTCGCCCCGATCCTGCGCTCGGTAACGGATAGCCATAGGATGACGGTGATGGCCGTCTCGATGGATGGCGGGCCCAGCAGGGATTTCCCGAATTACGTCGTCGATTCCGGACAACGGGCGCGGATGGGGGTCCCCGGTAACGAGACGCCGGCGCTGGTGTTGTTCGACACCCAGACCAAGCGGACGATTCCAGTCGGCTACGGCGTGCTCAGCGCCGACGAAATCATGGACCGCATTTTCATGCTGACCAACACCAAGGTCGGGAGCGATTACTGATGGCACGGCTTGGAAGGATGGGCGCGCTGCGCCGTAAGTTTGGCGCGGGTATGGCGCTGGTGGCTGTCTCCCATTTCGCGATCGTGGGTGTCGCCCGCGCGGATGTCGCGTCGGAGATGAACGGGTTCTTCAACGACGCCGGATCGGCGGCCAACGTGACCGGGCCGACGGCCTTTCAGGGCCAGTCTGCGGGCTATTACTCGCTAGGGAATGTCTGGACGCGCTTCCCGCAGAAGAGCGTTTCACCGTTCAACTTGCAGCTCCCGAGCGCTCGGGCGGGCTGTGGCGGCATAGACCTGTTCGCCGGCAGCTTCTCCTTCATCAACGCCTCCGAGATCGTGGCGATGCTGAAGGCGACGGCCAACAATGCCCTGGGCTTCGCGTTCAAGCTCGCGATCGATTCCGTCTCGCCCGAAATCGGCAAGGTCATGGACGAGTTCAGCCAGAAGGCGCAGCTCCTGAACCAAATGAACATCTCGAGTTGCGAGACTGCGCAGGCTCTCGTCGGGGGAATTTGGCCGCAGATGGAGACGACGCGCTCCACGATTTGCGAAGCGGTCGGCAACAGCCAGGGGGTCTTTTCCGATTGGGCGGCATCTCGGCAAGGCTGCAACAATGGCAACCGGCGTGACAGCACGATTGCTGGGAACACCGATGCCAGCATGAAGGACCAGCTCGTCGGTGAGCCACACAATTACACCTGGGAGGCGCTTAAGAAGTCCGCCAAGTTCGGAGCATTCGACCAGTCCTTCTCGGAATATATCATGACGCTGGTGGGTACGGTCGTGACCACGCCCTCCAGCGATCCAAGCGTCGGCGGCAAGGTCGCGATGTTCGGCCCCGCTGAGGAAGCGGTGGTGACGGCGTTGCTCGACGGAACGGCCGACGCTCCGCCGGTCAAAATCCTGAAATGCAATGACGAGAATTGCTACGATGTCGGAGAGCAGACCTTGAGCGTGCCGGCATCCTCGGCGCTGCGGCCGCGGATTGCAACGATGATCAGGTCGATGAGCGACAAGATCCGTTCCGACACGCCGCTCAATGCCGCCGAAAAGCAACTTTTGAACCTTGCGACGGTGCCGCTCTACAAGATCCTCGCGGTCCAGGCTTATGCACATTACGCGCTGACGGACGGTGAGATCGAGACGCTCTCCGAGATTGTGGCGGTCGACCTGCTGGCGGCGATGCTCGACAACATGCTCGACCGGGTCGAGCAGGCGCAGACGCACTATCAGACGTTCGATCAGGCGACTGCCGCGCAGTGGAAGCAGCAGATCGCGGCCACGCGGCAGAAGTTCGCACAGCGCGACGTGAAGCTCTCCAACAAGCTTCAGGTGACCATGCAGATCATCAACCGCAGCGTCATGCTGGAATCGACGCTCCAGAATTCGATGACGCCGGGGATGGCCGCCGCGCTCAATTTCTCGCGCGGCCTCAATGCTCAAGGGCTCAATTAAGCGCGGGGGAGCAGGCCGATGCTTGAGGTTTTCACGGTCGGAGGCGGCGAATATCTCGTAAATATCTTCAATGCGGTGGCGGCCTGGTCGGGGGGCGGGGGCTATCGTTCGCTCATCCGCGTCGTCATGGTGATGGGTCTGATCTACTCGCTGCTCGTGGTGGCCTTCACGCTCAACTACAAGGTGTGGCTGAACTGGTTCCTGCAGGCGACCGCGGTCTACCTCTGCCTCATGGTTCCGACAGTGAGTATCAAGGTCACGGACCGGATCAATCCAAGCCTCGCGCCGGCAACGGTCGATAACGTCCCGATCGGCCTGGGCGTCCTTGCGAGCTTTACGACGCAGGTTGGCGATTGGCTGACACGAACGGCTGAGACGGTTTTTGTCATGCCGAGCGAACTCAACTATTCGAGCAACGGGATAATCTATGGCGCGCGGCTGTTCGACGCGACCCGCAATTTCATCATCCGCGATGCCGAGTTCTCCACCAACCTGGAAAACCATTTCAAGAACTGCCTGTTCGGCGACGTAATGCTCTATCAGAAGTCGCTCACCGATCTGGCTAAGGCCACCGATCTCTGGGCTGCGGTCGGGCCGGGCTCGGAGGCGCGTTCGCAGCAGTGGCTCGAGCGCCAAGGCGACGGGACGGTCAACAGCTTCATAGTCACCTGCCGGCAAGCCTACCAGACGCTCGATGCCCAATGGGGGCCGATGATCGAGGCCAACACGCCGCTCTGGGGTAAGGAGGCCTATCCCAAGCTCAGCAACGCGCTTGCGGCAGACAAGCTCAAGCATGACGTGCCCATCGTCAGCGCGGCGTTCACGGGTTCAAGCGGCAGCTTCGCCGAGGTGATGCGCCAGAACACGGCGATCAATGCTTTCATGCAGGCGCGCAATTCGATGTCGGGCGGAGCCGGTGCCGCGGCGATCGACACGTTCGCGCAGACCCGCGCCGACATCCAGGCGCGTAACACCTATAATTCGATCGCCCAGCAGGCGATGGCTTGGGTGCCGATCCTGAACATCGTTCTGACCGTGGTCTTCTTCGCGATGTTTCCGATCATATTTCCGCTGTTTCTCATGCCTCAGACGGGAATCAGCTCGCTCAAAGGCTATGCGACCGGTTTCTTTTATCTTGCCGCATGGGGTCCGCTTTATGTGATCCTCCACATGATCTGCATGACGCGCGCGACGTCGGCGGCAGCCAGCGTTGCGGAGGGCGGGGTGTCGCTCGGAAGCTATGCAGGGATAGGTGCCGTCAATAGCGAGACCGCGACGATCGCTGGCTTCATGCTGATGAGCGTGCCGTTTCTTGCCGCCGGCCTCGCGCGGGGCGCGATGTCGATTGCTGGCCAGTCAATGTCGATGCTGGCGCCCGCGCAAAATGCCGCGGAGGCAGCTGCGCTCGAGCAGACCACCGGTAACTATTCCTATGGGAATGTAAGCTGGGCAAATTCGACATCGAACATGCGACAGGCCGATCAGTGGACCACGGCGCCCAGCTATATGGGCGGCGCATCGAGTTTCGGTTGGCGGCAAGACAATGGCGCGCTCGTGACCGGCTTTGGCAACGGTCAGGAAGTGTTCGATACGTCGGGTGCGATCTCCCGACTGGGCTTTACGCCGACGATGACCACCGGCTCGGTAGCGGAATGGCGCGAGATGGCGAGCGAGGCGCATCGCCAGGCGCAGGCCTATGAGAATGCTGCTGCCGAAGTGCTGACCGCGACCCATGCCAACCGCAGTGCCTTCGGCACTTCCACCGAGCGGTCGTCCGGTTGGGATTCGAGCAGCGGCCGACAGGCGAACACATCGGTCGAGCAATTCGACAGGAGGACCGGCAGCAGCTCGGAGGGCCTGGAAGAGCGCGACACGGTCTCACAGGGCCAACGCATTGGGCAGGGACATGATCGCCAAGCTCAAATTACGGATCAGGTTTCCGGCGGCCTTTCGGCCAGGATCGGCGGGGGCGGTGCCGGAGCCTCTGGACGGGGCAACCGAACAGGTGGGCAGCTTGGCGTTTCAAAGTCCGGCACTCAGAATGATACGTTGCGACATTCGACAGACGAAACTCGTGGCAACGATAGCGCCAGCACATCGTCAAGCGGCGTGCGGGACGAACATGCCAACGGCGCCGGTGCATCGATGTCCGATGGGACCTACTCGCGCAGCGGCAGCTTCAGCCGAGCGTCGGCTACGTCCTCCTCGTCGGCAAGCACCGAGGACTCGCTGGCGCTCGCGAAGTCCTATTCGGAAACTGCGCGCCGGCTCGAAGAACTTTCGCAGCAGCTGTCGCGCGACGCCAGCTATGCCGAGACGCATGGCATGCAGCTCAGTGAGAATCTGAGTCAGGATCTTGCTCAATGGTACCGCCGCCAGCAGGTCGAGAATCCGGGGCTCGATGCCCCCGAGCTTTGGGCGACCGATCTCTCCGATCAGCAGCGGCTCGTGCGCCAGGAAATGATCACACGCTGGATGCACGATAAACAGGACGGTATCCGCGCGGAGATTGCTGGGCGTTTGCGCGATCCGAACCTTGTCGACGTGGGCCGGCCGGACGTCGCGAGCGCGGCGGATGTCAGGGCATCCTATCGACCGCATGGGCCTGGGCCCCTGCCCGCAGGTCCTGCCGGCGGTGGGGATGTAGGCGCCGCTGCTATGATCGAGGCGGGTAAGGCGGAGTTGAGCAACGACCGCACGGCGGCGCAGGTGATGCGCGGCCAGCGTGTCCAGGGTTCCGTCGACTTGGGGCAGGAAGTGAACCGCGATCATGATCGCGGTTTCTTCCAGGATCCAAAACTTCGCGAATAGAATCAGAGGATGTAGAAAATTCCGCAGATAAGGCTCGCGATGAGCGTATATGCAATAGCATTGCCGATTAGCTGACCACGAGACGGTTTGCTTTTCGCATCAACGATCATCTCAATTTCGGGATAGTCCGTCTCGGTGACGGTGAAAACCGGCCCCCCAGGCAGATCCTTTGTTCTGTTGTAGGTATCAATGTCGAATTCGAGCACGGGCACATCCTCGTCCCGATCATTATATCTCGTTCGATGTTTGTTCGCAAGCGAGCGTCCGGTCACCGTTTGTGCCGCGTCCAGACGTGGCTTAAGGGGGAGCCAACGGAGAACAGGGATGAAATTCAGAGTTCTGGTCTGTGTCGCTATGGCCATAGCGGTTGTCGGAGACGGCGGCCGCGTGTCGGCGAAAGAAACGCAGCAAACACCGCAGGAGTGCGCGAGGAAAGCGCAGATTGCCGCCGAGCAGCTTCGAGGTATAGCGCGAGCCATCGAAGCCGATGCCGACTATGCCGAAGCGCATGGTGGCGCTTTTTCGCCGGAACTGACGCAAGAATTCGTCCAGTGGTATCAAGCGGAGAACAGCAAGACGGGGAGCGGCTTGCCTGAGCTTGGGAGATCGGATCTCAGTTCTGAAGAAGCTGGGCGGCGTCAAGCCGCCGTGGATCGTTTCATCACCGAAAGAACCGCGCGTCGGAAAGCCGAGATTGGCGCGATCCAGAAAAGGGCCGCAATGGGGTGCCCTCCGGCCGTTCCATTGCGCTCTGCCAATTAGCCATCGCTGCGAAGAAGGAAACCAATCCCGACGTTGCCCTTCATGCAGGACTGGTCAGGTCGGGGACAGGCGGGGTCATATCAAGCAATATTAGAAAGTTTACAATAAAACGATAAACTGACATAACCTCGCTATGGATGCCCGACGAAACCCTTTCGCCCCTGGCGCCGGCACTCGCCCTCCCGAACTGGCAGGCCGAGATGCGTTGCTCGAACGCAATGCGATCGCTCTCGACCGAATCCGGATGGGCCGGGCAGCGCG
>VFQN01000576.1_pt1 | contig 67254 bp, 114 predicted proteins | sample 3512371 | NCBI WGS metagenome assembly VFQN01 (sample SAMN10412370, study PRJNA504923) | tailings metagenome | isolation source: Replicate 2 from Balatoc abandoned mine | place: Philippines: Itogon, Benguet | collected 2017-08-28 | reverse complement strand
GAGGACCTACCCGCTAAAAATAGGTCTCCGATACCCCCATAACCCTTCTCCTGAAAAAAAAGACACGTGTGTCAACGTCCAGCGGGCAGCTCTCCCAATATCCCACAATGGGCGCCCTTAAGGTGGTGCAGCTTGGCGTAGACAGGCAGATTGCTGATCGTGTGCGTCAGTCCCCTTCCTGCTCCAAGGGCTTCTAGTTGACCCAGTTTTGGACACCCCCACTGACGCGGGTGAACCCAGGTTGCGCGCAGGACATTTCTGGTTGCAACAATGTCACTGTAGCCACCACACCCTGCTTGCAAGGTCTGGGATCCTGCGCAACAACACGTACTCATGATGTCAGCCCACTGTGAGTGGGCAATGATACTAGTGTCAGCCCGGCTTCTCTGTGACCCATGCTAGGGTGGCCTGAAGTGGGCACCCATGGCGTGTGGCAAGGGAGTTTCGCTGCAGGCCGATACGCACACAGGTCTTGATCCCAGACACCGAGCCGCCAAGCAGCTGTTACACGTGTTATAGATGCGTGAGAATTGCGCTGCCGTGCCTATGAGCATTGACGGGAACGCCGAACCCATGCACTTTTGCTTACACATGCTGGTAAATGTACTACGCCAGGCCTCCTAACTCTTGCCCGGTCTACACGCTGGTTGTTGAAGCTGTCGCGCGCAGTACTCACAGGCTAATTTTCTGCCTCTGCACAGTTGCGTTGTGATATCTGGACGTTGTGGCCTTCAGTCATGGCGGGCCGCCCTCTGGGCGCGCTCACAATAGCAGTATTGGTGGCAGTTCTTACCAGTCGCATTGCACCAGGAGACGCCAGGTTCTTTGTCCTGCAGGTGGGGGAAGCTGGGGGGTGGGGTTTGGGGCAAGCATTCGAGACTCGTCCAGCTGACGTGCCCTCCGGGGGCGAGCGCAGGCTCAACCTGAGCAAGAAAATGGCGTTGAAACAAACACATACTATCTGGTAAACGCGGCTGGCGTCGGAACGGTGCGGACTTACAGCAGTGCTTCGCAGAACACCTTCAGCTTTGGCTCTCCATTCGCATGGTAAGATATCATTGCAACCAGTACGCTTATTGCAACCAGCACGCCTAGCTACAAAACTGGGGACAAAAAGTGTCGCGCGACATCTCCTTCACTTATCTGGCTCGCTTACCAGCTGGCCTAAAACGCCGATGCAGGTTTCAACAACAGCTTCAAATTATGGAAAGCCTGCAGCAGGCCGCGCTGCAGAGCCTAATGTTCTTGCAGGGCCAACAAACCCAGAGCCAGGGCCATGACCCTACGCGTTCGGATGACCTCTCTCAGACAGAGATGCTCCAGCGTGTCGGCTGCTCGCGCATGCGGGCAGCTATAATGCAGCAGGTAACACTCGATGGCGGGGAAACGCAGGGGAAGTCGAGAGGGGCCGCCACGTGTCGACGTGTTTGGCCTGGTCACCCGGATTTAACTGGGCTTGTGAACCATGACTCCAGCAGAGATGGTTGAGTCGCATACTCATTCTCATTCTCGCAGCATCATGCATGTCCAACGTGGCAGCACGTCCTCTAGCTCTCCCCAAGGGCACGCAGCGAATTCACCGCCTCACCAGTTCATATTCCGCCGCCACGCATGTGTTCCTTCGGCAACCTCCTATGGCAACCTCCTGCTGCCCCCCGCATGCCCACTTATGCCCACCCAGATGCAGGAGGCCGGCACTCTGCCTCGCTCGCGCTCGGACGCTGCCACACAGACTGAGGAGTACTTCGAAGATTACGACGGCCTGCCGGCCCTCACCAAGCGCTCGTACGACTCCTCCTCCTCCTCCTCCTCCGCATCTTCCGACTCCCTGTACGCCTCCACCTACCGCCAGCAGCAAGTAACGCAGCAGCAGCAGCAGCAGGCACGGTACGAGGTGCAGCAGCAGCAGGAGCAGCAGGCCGGCGAATGGTGGGCGCACCAAATGGACCGCGCGACGGACACGACGGACCTGAATCAGTACGACAGCGACGGCTACGGCGCCGACGACTCTGACAGCGCTGCGCTGGATGAGGCGGAGCGCGCGATGGACTACGCGGCGGACCGCATCATGGGCCTGTTGAGCTATCTGTACAGGGGATATGGCGAGCAGGAGGGGAAGCAGCAGGGGCAGCAGCAGCAGCTTCAGGTGCCGGACGACGTAACGCCTGGCTGGGGTGCCGCAGCTGTTGAGGGTCAGGGTATGGACCAGGGCGATCAGGACGAGGGCAGTGGCAGCAGCGTGCTGGGCTTCCACACGTTCATCCAGTCCATGATGCAGCAGCTGCTGGAGGACAGCCTGGAGAGGTCGTACGACGAGGAGGGATCGTACGACGATCAGGGGTCGTACGACGAGGAGGATTCGTACTCCGACAACTTTACTCGCGCCGACTGGACGCGGAGGGACTGGGGTGAGTGCGGGAGCACGGGCGGGAGCAGGTGGACGGGGCTTGGCGTGCAGCATGGAACGTATCACAGAAAGCGGTTCACCTGGTAACGCCGACCTGCCGTTCGTCCCTGTGTCCTGCAGATGAGTACTATGACAGCCTCTACAGCAACGTTGGCAGGTAAGGCCCATGCAAGAGTGGGGCGAGGGAGGCCGGGCTCGACAGACCACCTCCTGAAGGGTCTTAAGTAGGGAGCGTGTTTGGGAACCTACCCACGACCCCCGCACCGCGCTCCCATTGCCGTGCGTGTCCTTTCCGCCCCGTGGCTATTCGCACGCTGTCTGCTGGCATTAGCCATTCACTTCGGCACAACAACCCGCCCCTTTAAAGTGAAAATGCACCACCGGTATCACACACCGCCCCCGCTGCAGCGAGGCGGAGGGCGACGACTACAGCGGCGTGCTGACGCTGGCCGACGCCGTGCTGGCGCACATGGAGCTGGAGGACGACTACTCGTACTTCGACGGCGACTGGATCGACCTGGTGAGCACCGGCAGTATACCAGTATTGTGCACGCACCGTGCTTGCAGAGGGTAGCAAAGGGCGTTGTCGAAGGGGGCGTGTTAGCTGAAAGCCCAGCGGGGCGGGCTGAAAGCTACACGCGAAAGGCTCACGGTTCGGTATTAGCGCTGGCAACAATGGCGGCGACAGCGCGCTTTGGACCAGAAATACTGCGCGGTTGCAACTGCGGACGACTGATGCACCCTGCTGGTCTCTGCTGGCCCTGTGCAGGTGGACGCCTACCGTTTCGGCGGCTACGACGACGGCTCCTACGCCGAGGGCGGTGACGGCGGCGACGGCAACGCCGATGACATCAACACCGACGACTACGCCTCCGGCATCGCCACGCTCGTGGCCCGCAGCTCCGCGGCCGGCCGCCAGCAGCGCTACAGCGACGGCAGCAGCAGCAGCAGCAGCAACAGCGGCTCTGTTAGCACGGAAGCCATCATGTCCACTGACATGGAGACGGGCGTCACGGAGGTGGTGGCCTGGTCCAACGTGGGCTCCTATGTCCTGCAGTTCTGGCCCACGCGCATCGACACCACCACCGCCACCAGGGGCGACGGCTACGCCTACGCGCAGGGCCACAACCCGGGAGAGCCCTTCGGCGGCCTGTGGCCCTTTGGCGGGGACCCCTCCGGCCCCCAGCTGCCCCAGGAGCCGGTGATTGTGGTGAACGAGCTCAACATGGCGTGGGTTAACGCAGACGGCTCGTTCAACTGGGGGCTGCTGGTGCTGGTGCTGCTGCTGGCGGCCACGGGCGCAATGGTGGTGACGTTCGTCATGTCGTGGCTGTCGCTGCGCCGTACCATGCGTGCTAGCGGCTGCGGCGGCTGGGTGTACGCGCCGTGCCGGTACCGTGGGGGTAAGGGCGGCGGCAAGGGGTGGGATGCGCTGGATGAGCCACTGGTGCTGCAGCCGGCCGACTGCAAGGGCGCCGCGAGCCTGGGCGTGGAGGAGGCGGCTGCGTACGTGCCGCCCAAGGTGGCCAACGAGTCGGTCGCGACTGCGCTGACCAAGTGATTTCGCAGTTGACCATGCTGTCAACCTACACCTTGACTTGGGGACTGGTAGCGCTGTCCCGTGAGTTGTTGAGTGACGGATGAAGTGAAGTGTGCAAGGCGTGGCCGGAGGCGTGGCCTGGCTCTTTTGTTGGCTCTTGGGATGTTGGGCTGTGACCCTTCTGGGGGCTTGACACGTGTACCGATCGTAGTGTATTACCTCTTGCCTGTAGTGTGTTCAACAGGGCCACCGCCCGCCATGTGCTGTGAAACACGATGCGCTGGGCGCTGTTGGTGTGAGTGTGGCAGCGAACCTTTCGGCATATCAACCATTCTTTCCGCGTTTTCGGCTCTGCATGTCACCACGATCCTGGTACGGGGATCCTCCGGTGCCTGTTGGACGTGGCCCCTGGGCGTGCATGCCATACAACACATGGGCGGCATCTCTTCCAGCATGTATGCCTGCAGCTCCTGTCTTGTACTATGTACTGCCGCTGTTCCTTTGCACGTAGGTTGTTCTGTTGATGCGCTGTTGCCTGTTGATGCCAGCGGCATCCCTGAGCCGCACCGACGTTGCCCTGAGAGATGCATTGCTAATTGGCATTCTGTAACACTGGCGAGGACCCTTTCACACGATGTGCATGTCAGCTGTTGGGCGCGCCACCGTTGGGCCCCGTTCGACCTCTAGTTCCTATTTTGGTTCCATGCTTGCACGTCGGCAAGGAACAAAGCGGCCGGCCCATGTGTCGCAACAGGTCTTCCCCGCTGAGCCGCCACGCCACTCATCAGCACCAAAGGAACACTCGTAAGCGACGGAAGGAGTGGGCCACAGTCTAGTGACGGCCTCTTTCCAGTATGTACATCTGTACATCAGCCGTCACTTTCATGCAGCGTCTTACGACCTGGGGAGTACCGGTATGCCGTCTGTGCTTGCGCCACGTGGTACCTCTGACCGGGCCACAGAAACAGCGCGTTTGAGCGTGACAACCCAACCAACAACCCGAACGGACGAGCTCACTGGGCCACGAGCCAAGCCCCATCAAAGCACACGTGTGCCCCGCATACCACCGGCACGCGCGCAGCAGCTGCGCCCACCCAACGGCCAACTCACCAAAGCGCCCCACCGGCACCCTTCGTCTGTTTCCGGTTCAGTTCCTTTGCCACTCCGCGATCACCACCCTCGTCATCCACACCCTTACCCTTACCCTCCACACTCTCTCCTCCCTTTTTATTTCACACCTCCCTCATGTCCTGCAAGCCGCCCCTCACACTCCCTCCCACCCTGCGACCCAGGCCACACCCTTCGAGCCCCAATTACCCGGCCGTGGCCATGGCCGCCTGCTTCTCCTGCGCCGCGCACTGCTGGCTGACGGCGGCCCAGCGCTCCAGCACGGCGGTGGCGGCGCCTCGCCGCTGCACCTCCTGCGCCAGCGCCACGCCGTCCGCGGGCGTGGGCGCCACCTGGCAGGCGGCCAGCGCGTAGCCCGCGTTCAGCACCAGAGCGTCCGCCACGGGGCCTGGGGGCAGGGGCAGCATGACACCACGACGTCAGCAGGACAGCTTGCCCGGTAGACGGTAGACGGTACCGGTGCTGTTCGCAGTACAGCTGCGGCGGGGCCCCAGGCGCGTTTGGGTAAAAGTTCCACATGGGGTAGCGATCGAGCCAGGCCTCAGGCGCAGTGGGGGCACACAGTCAGCGTCGGGCAGCGGGCATGGGCGTTCTGTCGGGTAGTTGGCGCGTATGAATGCGTTCTCAGATCCCACCAGGAGGCCGCCGGGGGCGTGCCGGGGGCGTGCCGGGGGCGAACGCAGGTGCACGCCAGCCCACACGCAGCAGGCCAGTGGGACTGGGACTGGCCAACTCCCCAACCAAATACGACTTGTCCTACGCTTGCCGTGATGCTCGACCCATACGACGCATCCCTGTACACCCGCTCGACGTACGCACGCCTCCTGCGTCCTGCCGCCGCCCGCCCCACCCACACCGTGTCCCGCCCTGCACTACCACTGCGTCCCCTTCCACCGCCAGTCCCGCACCATGCGCCAGTTGGGCCCCGTGCCAGTCATCCCCGCTGCCGCCAGCGTGCTCCTTCAACTCGACAGAGCCCAAGAAGACATCCGCAACGTTCGCCTTTGCACAAGTACGCACTCACCCCGCTTACTGTAGCTATGCTCTGACACTTGAGTTTTTCCCCTTCACCACATCCTGCTACTCACCCCGCTGCCCCGCCAGCACGTCCCGCAGGATCTGCGCGTTGAGCTTGGCGTCCCCTCCCTTGAGGTCCTCCACGCTGCAGCGCGGGATGCCCACGTCCCGCGGGTCCAGCGTGTAGCGCTTGAGCCCCGCCTGCCCCGCAGTCACCTCCACCACGTCCGCGGGCCCCATGGGCGTCAGCTCGTCCAGCCCCATGGAGTGCACCACCAGCGCCTTGCGCACACCCATGCGCTGTGGGGGGGGGGCGCGGGGGATAGAAGGTCATGAGTGCTGCCTTTCCCCGGCAACAACCGGCTGTGCAATGCAAGAGCTAGATGAACACTAGCCGGCCCGCTCCAGACAACCCACCAGCAGCGAGCCCGCCATGAGCTCCGAGATGGAGGTGTCGTACACGCCCACCAGGCCGTACGCCGCGTGGGCGGGGTTCAGCAGCGGGCCCAGCATGTTGAGCGCGGTGCGGACCTGGTGGCAGGCAGGTGGCAGCAGGTGGCAGCACACGCATTAGTTGAATACCGGTACGTGGCGTCGGAAGACTGTCAACCCATGCAATGGTACCGCCAGAGGCACAAGACTTCACCTCTGGCGGAGGGGGTCCAGGCACGCACGCGCGCTTCCTGCACGAGTGGACTGTACCACGCATTGTTGGTGTGGACGAGCTACCCCTCAACCCCTATGACCCGACACCCCACCAGCAACGCATCGCCTGCTCCTCTGTCTACGTGCATGCCGCAGCCGCCCCCGCCCGGCCCCACCCTCCCTGTCCGCCCACCTTGAGCGCCGAGCGCACCGGCCGCACCGCCTTCATGGCCGGGTGGTAGCGCGGGGCGTACATGAAGGCAATGCCGGCCTCGTCCAGGCAGCGCCGGATGCCCTCGGGGCCCAGGTCAATGGCGATGTCCAGGGCCTGAGAGAAGAAGGGAGTGCCGGTTCACATACGGGACACCATGTATGACAACCCTTTGCTGTATTCGAATTGCCATGACTGCTTTGCGCGTGCTGCAGGGGGGCATGCTTGCTATCGCCATGGCGAGTAGAGCAGCGCAGCAGCACCCTTGGGCCGTGTGCACACCGCGGTACATGCATGCAGCTCCTTGGCACGCACCTCCAGTACGTCCGCGCTGCCGCACAGGCTGGACACGGAGCGGTTGCCGTGCTTGGCCACCTTGGCGCCCGCCGCCGCCGCCAGGATGGAGGCGCCGGTGGAGATGTTGACGGAGCCAATGCCGTCGCCGCCCGTGCCCACGATGTCCACCACTGGGGGACCGGAGGGCAGGGCGGGCTGGACGGGTCAGCGGGCACTACATGCGTGCCGGAGGAGGCCGCAAGGACGGCAGCGTGCATAAACAGGCAGGGCAGGGGCTAGCGGGAGATGGGAGGATAGCCGCACTTGTACACATGCTTTCAGGGAGGTTGCCTGCGGGGTACCGCGCAACCTGGCAGCCCATGTCAATGAAACCCCCGCTTTGAGGTCAGGTTTCTACGGCCCCTCGTGCACCTGCGCACCTTGCTGCGGCGTCTTGACAGGCAGGGCCTCGTTCAGCATGGCCTTCGCCAGGCCTGCAATCTCATCGGGCGTCTCGCCCTGCAGTACATGAGCCACAGACTTGGCTTTGAGAGGACTGACACGGTGCGCACACTGACCGAATGTGTGAAGCAGCTCCCGCAGTGCTGCGGAGTAATCACAGGCCGCTGCGTCTCCAAAGAGCAGACGGCTTTACTGGCACCGGTGAGACGGACACGCGGAGCCCATGCACCGGTACCCAGCATTCCACTGGACCAGTATGCCGCCCAATTAGCACTTGCGGGGCACCCAAAGCATTGCGAGCGCCATCATCTCCCCTTCCAGGTCCGTCTGGACCTGTCAGCTGTGCCATGCGCCTTTCCAGGGCCCCACTTCCTCTTCGTGTGCAGGCACCAGCGGTCCCGCAATTTCCTGACGCCTTACACAGTTTCCTTGCGGTTTACGTGTGCCCCTGGGCCCTGCCATAGCGCCGTACAGTAACCCCTGGACCCTGCCGCACCTTGGCGCGCAGCAGCACCAGGAAGGCAGCCGCCTGCTCCGTCACGAAGTCGCCCAGGAGGCCCTGCGGACGCAGCAATGGTGCCGGCGTGCTCATGTGGTTGAAGCTGTTGGGGGTGTGGCTATGTGCATCAAGGTGCAGCCGTGCTGCTTTTGCATGTGCATGCCAGGGTCGGCGTGGTCTGCCCCGGGAACACGTCTGTGGGTGCAGGTCCTGGTTGCCCAGCCACCGTGATCCTGCCTGCGTGCCCCAACGGGCAATGCGCAACCCTGCTGACGAGCAAAATTGGCTACCGTGGCAGCAGATCTACCACGGATCTCTCCCTTGCGTGGGGGGGAAAACCTTGCCCCGGATCACTGCCGCTGCCTGACCTCCCGCCTCCTGCCAAGCCAGGATACGCTTCCCCCAGCTTACCCCCAGAGCCTCCTCTGCTTGCTGCTCAGTCAGGTCTTCGCGCACAATCAGCTTTTCAATGACCTGAGCGCGGTAACGCCGTGGGGGTCACCGGCAGGTTCGCCACGCTGGACGAAGAGCGTGTTGGGTTGCTGCCGCGCGACCGGATGACGCTCTGCCCAATTGCAGCGAGCCGCACCTCCCGCATTTGGAGCTTTGCACTGCAGCTCACAGCCAGCGTCCGGCCGGGTCTCGAGCGGCAAGCCGGCGCAGGAGCGACTCGGCTCCGCGTGAAAGGCTTACCGCCAACGCGGTCTCCTAGCTTCGCTAGCATCCTGGTAATGCTGCTGAACGAGTCGAAACCTACTCTGCGGTCCTTGCCGAGTGTTGATGTGGGTCAGAGGGGTGAATGGATTCGTCAACAGAGCCTGAGTATACAAAGTCAGATTATACTACTTCCCACTATGACAATCGGGGTATCGTCCAGGGTTGTTACCCATATAGATCGGGGGTTGCACGATGGGCAAGTAATGCTTCCATTCGCGCACACCATGGCGAGGGTCAATCCCTGCTTCATTACATATGAGTCTTTCACAGAAGACTTGTTAGTAGCAGGTGCGACTACGTATAGGCGGCGGAAGGGTTCGTCGATCGCGGGTGTATGTTCGCACGCCTTCTGCTTACACGGGCGAGAAACAACGCTTCCCTTTTGCAGTTAGTGGCAGCAAACACCTCGGTGTTAAGCCAGGCCCTTAGGTCAGAGGTCAGTGCCTCGGCTTTGCCAACCGTAGCGGCGACACTCCGCTTCTCCAGGATGGTGAGTGTTGACCGCTGGTCTACAAATTTGATGATAGGAATGCATAAAGACGCGCTATAACACTAGGGCATGCAGCCCCCGTCTACTTCAGCAACAGGCGCTTAGCGACGCCGCAATCAAGTCAGGATGTGACCTCCTGACCCAAATAATGTGCCCCCAAATGCTGCACTGATAACTGATGGTGCAGTCTGGCGAGGACGCGCCTGCTGCTCCCCCGGCGGAGGTGCCAGCTGCTGCCCCGGCCAAGGAGAAGGCCCCGAAGGCCCCTAAGGAGAAGAAGGAGAAGGCTCCTAAGGAGAAGAAGGAGCAGGGCGATGGTAGGTCCCCAGCAAGGTTTGGCCCCGTTGTGGTCGTATGGAGGGGGCCGGGCGGGGAGGGGAGGAGGGAGGCAGGCGCGGTGGCCTAGGCGCTACTTTGGGCCCCGAGACCTCACTGCACCACGGGCGTTCACCGATTGCGTTCAGCCTCAGCTCTGCCACGTCTTGCGCGGCAGCAACCGCACATATAACTTTACGTGCACCCTACATCACAGCCACGTCGCTGCACCGTTTACGTGCAGCACGACTGGCGTGCTCTCCAGCTGGTTCTCAAAAACGACACGCCAGCATGTGTCTGGGTGTTCTGAGCTTTTGACCCATGTGGGCCAGACACAGCACCTTCAGCTTACCCATGCGCTCTTTAGTGCATGATATGCCACAACTGCTATGCATCTCCTGCAGGCGGCAAGAAGGCTGCGGGTGGCGACGCCAAGGGCCTGGGGCTTAAGAACAGCAAGAAGGACAACTTCGGCGAGTGGTACAGTGAGCTGGTTGTGGCCGCCGAGCTGATCAGCTACTACGACGTGTCCGGCTGCTACATCCTGAGGCCCTGGGCGTACGCCATGTGGGAGGTGGTGCAGGGCTGGTGAGTGGGGAGGCGGGGCTGGACAGGAGTTGGGTTGCCTGTCTAACCCCTGGCTGGGGCAGGGGCAGGCAGGGGCTGTGGGGAGGCGGGGCTGGACATAGGTCGAATGGTTTCTTGAGGCCAGGTGATACGGCTGATGGCACAGCTCTAACGTTTTGCCATACCTTCTATAACGCAGACTGCCACGTGCGAGCGTGCGGGGAAACCTGTACTGCACCCTCCCCATCTTACCGCGCTTCAAAATTGTCTCGAGCAGTCGTGCCCATACTGTAGCAGACTCTTACCTGCGCTGGCCTCGTCGTCGGTGCCCCTGCGGCCCTCCAGGTTCGACAAGCGCATTAAGCAGCTGGGCGTGCAGAACAGCTACTTCCCGCTGTTCATCACCGAGGACGTGCTCAACACGGAGAAGGACCACGTGGAGGGCTTCGCGCCCGAGGTGGCCTGGGTCACCAAGTACGGCAACTCAACCATGGAGAAGCCCATCGCCATCCGCCCCACCAGCGAGACGGTGGGTGCAATACCGGTACCGCGCTATTCCGGGGCCTGGCGCCCTTGTGGCCAGATGGGGTTTCTGGGGTACTGGGCTACAGAACCCTCCCTCCCATGCCGCAGGCACTGTAGACCTGAGTCAGGCGGTTATGGCAAATGATGGTACGGTGTCAATCGCTCTTGTTGCCCACTTTGTCATGTACGGTGCTGAAGTTCACCTGCTGTGCCGTGCCCTCCCGCTTCCCCTGCAGGTGATGTACCCGTACTTCTCGCAGTGGATCCGCAGCCACCGCGACCTGCCGCTGCGCCTGAACCAGTGGACCAACGTGGTGCGCTGGGAGTTCAAGTACCCCACGCCCTTCATCCGCAGCCGCGAGTTCCTGTGGCAGGAGGGCCACACCGCCTTCGCCACCCGCGAGGAGGCGGAGCAGGAGGTGCTGGACATCCTGGAGCTCTACAGGCGAGTGGGCGGCAGCGGCGGCGGGGCTAGCAGTAGACGGCGTCACGAGCACGCCTTCGCCTGGCCGATCGTGCTCCACACAGAGCTGCTCACAGCTCAGCATGCACGCCGTCATGAGTGGCGGGGATATGGCTTTGGCTGCCACTCTTTGGGCGTTGGGGTCGTGGACCTGGGCCCTGGCAGCAACAGTTTGGGAGGCTTCCAAAGCCGTAGCCCCTCCTGTTTGGGTGTGTGCACACAGGGGCGTGTACGAGGACGTGCTGGCCGTGCCCGTGACCAAGGGCAAGAAGTCCAAGAAGGAGCAGTTCGCGGGCGCCTTCTACACCACCACCGTGGAGGCCTACATCCCGGAGACCGGCCGCGGCATCCAGGTCAGTCGGGATACAGGTCACTGTGCAGCAGGCCGTGGTGACTGTAATTCCACAAAGGCGCTGGAGGGGAAAGCCTAATGTATTGGGGCGTGGAGTAAGCCGTGGACTGTCGCCCCACGAGCATCCCGTCGCCCATGGCTGATAGTGGATACCAGTCACGTCGTCTGACCACTGGGACCACTGGCTTGCGTACCCCCAGGGCGCCACCAGCCACTGCCTGGGCCAGAACTTCTCCAAGATGTTCGACATCCAGTTCGAGGACGACGACCGCCAGAAGCAGCACGTGTGGCAGAACAGCTGGGGCCTCACCACGCGCTCGCTGGGCGTCATGATCATGACGCACGCGGACGACAAGGGCCTGGTGCTGCCGCCGCGCGTGGCGCCCAAGCAGGTGGTCATCATCCCCATCCCCAAGGCCAGCACGCCCCCGGAGATGGTGCAGGCCATGATGGACAAGGTGGGAGGCGGCGAGGGGTGCTGAGGGAGAGAAATGTGGGATGGGAGATGCCGAGGGTGAAGCGCTTGGGGCAAAGCGCCAGGTGCACATGCCATCCGCCGGTGGTGGACTGCATCATCGCTGGCCACTGCTTACGACACGAAACCGTAATGCGTCGCTGTTCGTGATGTGCGAAGGTGGGAGGTGCCGCTGGATGCCCGGGAAAAAGGGGTGGAGAGCGGCAGATGCCAGGGGCGACGGCTTTGGGAAAAGCGCAGGCACCAAACCTCATGTGCCGGTGTTGCGACGCATCATCGCCGGCCGCTACAATGCAAGTGAACTGAACCTGTTTGCTGTTCGTGGTAACCCCAGGTGGAGGAGATGCGCAAGGCGCTGGAGGCGTCGGACGTGCGCGTGGTCACGGACACGCGCGCCAACTACACGCCCGGCTGGAAGTACAACCACTGGGAGCTCAAGGGCCTGCCGCTGCGCTGCGAGCTGGGCCCCAAGGACATGGAGAACAGCTGCGTGGTGCTGGCGCGCCGTGACACCGGTGGGTACCGTGTCATAGGGGCACCGGGTTCCATGCCAAGAGGGGAGGCGCATGGGGTGCGGTCGGAGGACCTTGGTCCAGTCAGGTGATCAACAAGACCCCGCAAGGGGCATAGCCTACCGGCCGCTTCGCGCTTTCAGCCCTTGGTTGGTGACTGGACGTGCGGCATGGGCATGCCTTGAAACAGCAGGCCCGTGTGATTGTGTGCTGAATGTTTGGACTGAAGGCCTAGGATGTTGCGTGTGCGTGTGTGTGCCGCAGGCGCCAAGGAGACGGTGGCGTGGGCGGACGTGGCCACGCGCGTGCCGGCGCTGCTGGAGACCATCCAGGCGGACATGTTCGCGGCCGCCAAGGCGCGCACGGCGGACTGCACGGAGGTGTGCCACAGCTTCGAGGAGTTCATGGCGGCGCTCAACAACCGCCACATGGCGCTCACGCCCTGGTGCGTGGGAGGCGGGGGGGGGGGATATGGGATGCATGTGGCCTGAGGAGCAACCTTAAGGGTGACTTGGACTTGCTTGGGTCAACGCAGCCGAAGGTTCGTGCTTGCCGTTCACACTGTCGCCCGCTGCGGAAATGCCATGTGGCTGGACTGATGGGCTTGTCCTGGCCTTTCGTTCGTGGCTTGCAGGGCCGACGAGGAGGAGATCGAGGAGGAGGTGAAGAAGAAGAGCACCACGCCCGACGCCATGGGCGCCAAGACGCTGTGCCTGCCCTTCGAGGCGCCCCCGCTGCCCGAGGGCACCAAGTGCTTCTACAGCGGCAAGCCCGCCAAGAACTGGGCGCTGTGGGGCCGCAGCTACTGAGCTGCTCCGGGCGGATAAGCAGCGGACGAGGCGGGCATGGAGGCTGTGAGATGCTGGCAGCGTGACTGCAACTGCTAGGGCGGGCGCTATGTGAGCCGGAGCTCTGCCGGTACTACCGTAGCTGGGATTGACGCACTGACTGGACTGTAGGGGGGACTTAGACCGCAGAGTGACGCCACAATGTGCTGGGAGCAGGGGGCTGTTCATGTGTCCATGTGCGCCTCACTTGCGATGGCTCTCGTTATCAGTGGCGGAGCGTGCATGGATTTGAGCTTGTGCTGGGGTGAGCTGTAGTTCACGGCTCGTGTGCTCGAAACGCAATGGCTCGGGCCACAATGGGGGTACTGCGTGAGGGGTGGATCCTGTGCTTTTGGGATAATCCTGATGTGAGTGCAGACGTGTTCGTGACCTTTATGAGGCAGAGCGCACGTGCTTGTGCATGCAGTGAATACCTGCGCAAGACGTGCGAGCAGGGTAGGGCGTGGGCGTGGATGAACCTGGTATGGGCCTGCGTGCCTGGGTGCGCAGCATGGTCCGCACGCGCATCGCCGCTGGACCATGCTGGCGACCTGATCGCGTTTGTGATGTTGGAGCTTCAGTAAAGTACCCCTTTTGCCTTACCATGCGAGTAAAAATGCTGTTGGCTACCAGCTTGGCCGCTGCTCAGGGCATCGCGGCTCTTTCAGGCTCAGACGTGGCATTCCCTTCATGGACAGCGTCATTGCATTATGAAAAAGAAACGTCTTACACGCGTCTGTTATAGCCCAATAGCGAAACCCAGTCACCAAGGGCCTTCCGAGTGTCGCGGACTCACGTTGGCTCAGGGTAGTGTGGCATGGGAGTTCACGGTCTCTGGCAGCTGCTGGAGCCAGTGGGCAGGCGCGTTAACATTGAGGCGATCGCCAACAAGCGGTTGGCCGTCGGTAAGCGCGGCCCATCTAGGATGTGGCTGCACAGCTGGGCTCGACCCTGTCAGACGTGCAATTAATAGTTTCTTCCTGGCAGTATGACATAAGTTACAATCAAGGGGGGAGGGATAGCGTCACAATCGTTGCACTCCTGGGGCGAGTGGTCTGGTGGTCTGGTACTTGCAACGCCCACTGAGAGACACGCTTACCCGTCACACGGGCGGGTGCCTGCCTTGCTTCCGGCCCTTGCAGTTGTCTGTGTCACGCCAGAGCTGCATCGGCACCTGTTTTAGGGTGCATGCCAGCTCCCGCCAAGCTGCCATGGGTGTACTACTGCCACATGCCATCCGCACCCCCCCCCCTGCACCTGCATCCGCGCTACCCCCCAGATGCCTCCATCTGGCTGTTCCAGTTCATGAAGGCCATGCGCGATGACAAGGGCGACATGATGCGAAACGCCCACCTGCTGGGCTTCTTCAGGAGAATATGCAGGTGGGACTGCGACCACCGACGCCTGAGTACTCTTGCAGACTGCTTCAGGCTTTTCAAGAACCCACCCGTGGCTCCAACGGGGTGATCATGCTGCGGATCACCTGCTGGCTTACTGTCGCCGACTCCGGCAGGCTGCTGTTCCACCGCGTCCGTCCGGTCTTTGTGTTCGACGGCGCCACGCCCGCGCTCAAGCGCCACACCGCCATTGCCCGGAGGCGGCGGCGGGAGGTGCAGCAGGGGGTGGTCCGCCGCACTGCGGAGAAGCTGCTGGTGGCCCAACTGAAAAAGCAGGTGGGAAGGCGGCAGGTTGCTGTTGGAGAGCAGTGGTCTCTTCAACACCTGCCTAGGAGAGAGCCTTTCACATTCTAGGTGTGAGGGGGAGAGCAAGCGGTTGCATACTGGAAGCGGGCTGATGGGCGATGGGTCTGGTATGTTGCTGTGATCCCCCGCCGTACATGTGCCTTATGCCGCAGATGCTCCAAACGGTCAAGGCGCAGCAGCAGGGGAAGCGGGCTGGCGGTGTGCAGCGGCCCTCGGCTGGCGGTACTCTGGGCGAGGGCTCTACAGGACCTAGCCGCAGCAACGCGAGCGGCTCTGGACCAAGCCCCATGGCGCCCCCGCCTCCCCGCGCGCTGCCCACAGGGCGGCCCCCTAGGGCCCCACCCGCTGCGTCAGGAGCTTCGAAGGATGCTGCAGCGGGGCCCAGCACGGCTGCTGCTGTTGCCGAAGCTGGGGTGGGACCAGGCCCCAGCAGCAGCGGAGCAGGTCCTTCGGGGCCCGGGCGAGCTGGGCCTTCCGGTTTGTCGGCGGCGGGCTCAGGGGCCAGCGGTGCCGCCGGTGGGCGCGGTGGCGGGCGCGAGGTGTACGACCTTGAGGACGAGGATGTCGTACGGGCGCTGGACAAGGGCAAGCAGCCCATGAGCCGGGAGGAGGAGGCGGAGTGGCTGGGTGAGCAGGGCACGGAGGTGGGGACGGCTGCGTGCATGCGCAATGCACGCAGGTATGGAATTAGCACACGGCACAGGGACTGAGCGTACTGCTCGGCGGGCTGCATGAGACGTTTTCAGCACGATGAGCTCTGCCAAAGCAGCGCTGACTTGGTTTTGGCGTGTCTGCCACCGGTGAACCCTGGCCAGCCCGCAGGGCGGCGCTAGCTCGGGCGGCGGAGGCTGCGGAGGAGCCGCCCCGCCCTCCGCGCCCCACGGCTGCGCTGGAGGCGGCGGACGAGGCCCTGGCGCGGGAGCTGGACGAGCAGCTCAACCGCAACCTGCGCCGCTCTGCATCGCCATCGCCCGCGGCAGCAGTCCCGGACCCCACCACCGGCGCACGTCCGGTAGCTGCAGCTGCAGCAGGAAGCAGGAAGCAGGCCCCGACTGGCGCAGGCGCGGGTGGAAGCAGGAGCAGGAGCGAAGGCGTAATTGGTGGTGGTGGGATAGGAGGTGGGGTGCAGCCTCCTGGGTACGTGGGCGCGTACGGCAGCGCCGCGGACTACGAGGACGTGGAGTGGGAGGAGGGCGGGCCGCCGGAGGGAAGGGATGCGGCGATGTCGGAGGCGGACGCGGCTGCCGTTGCTGCCGTGCTGGCGGAGGACGAGCAGCACGGGGAGGAGGCGGCGGGGGACGTCATGGACCTGGACCCCACGGCCGCCATGCGCTGGGACCCGCACGGTGAGGGAGGGGTGCTCCGGGGAGCGCTCCGTTTGCGTGGGCATAGCGGTCCGGTGGGACAGCCCGTCGTGGGACTGGCGGGAGGGCGCAAGGCTGGCCATCGTATCTCCGGGTACCAGCAGGTCATTTCCGCCATAATTTATGTGTATGTTTGGGGCGTGTTTGTCCCTTCGCACGCGCCTGAACTCCTGACTCTTGGAACACGGCAACCGAGTCCTGGCTTGTACGCATAACAACGCCTTTGTACGCCCGCACTTGCCGGCCGGCGAGCATGTGGGGGCCATTACCCTTGCAGAAATTATCTTTCTGTCCCTCTTTCTGCCACCCTACCCCGCCCCACCCATGCCCCCGTCTTCCCCAAGCTGACTGCTACGTCGCCTCTCAGCAGCCACCAGCTCACAAGCACGCCAGCGGCCGACCAGCTGCCACGTCCTCCGCGCCCATCGCTGCTGCCCACTTGGGCGATGGTTATGCTGGCGAGGAGGACGAGGGGGAGGAGGGGGAGGGCGGCCTGCTGTCGGCCTTGGCGCTGCCGGAGGACCTGTCCTCCATCGACCCCGCCGTGCTGTCTACGCTGCCCACGTCGCTGCAGCTGGACATCCTGGAGAAGATGAGGGACGCGCAAATTGCGGGTGGGTGGTATGCTGGTGGTGTGTGTAGAGAGCAGGGCGTTTGCGTCTGCCTTGGGTAGATGCCGGTCGTCGGGTACAGCTGACTCGGTGGGTGATGGCTTGCGCGATGCAAGCATGCGCCTGCGCTTTGGGCAGGAGCGGTGCGGTGGTGGTGCAGACACATTGCAGCATCTGAATGATGCTTCCCGGGGAGGATGGCCGTAAGGGTTGCAGGGCGGCTGTACATGACTTCCTTCGCATTCCGCTTCTCGTGTACTCTGCAGCCAACCGTGAGAAGTTCCAGGTGGCGGCGCGTGTCAAACCCGAGAGCTTCTGTGAGGTGCAGATGGACACCTACCTCCGCGCCAGCGCCTTCCGGCAACAGCTGGAGGAGTACAAGCAGCAGCTGGGCGGGGGAGGGGACGGGCCGCAGGTGGGCGACCCGCGCGCATGCTGTGTGGGCATGAACGGTACCGGCATGGGGACCGTAGTTACCGGGTGCGAGCATGCAGTGGGCATTATACGGGTGCGTGGATGGCTGCTGATCGTGCTGATGTGGCACTGCCTACCGGCACTGGTCTGAGGGGGATGGTACGCCTGCCGTATCTCGACATGGTGCCATGTACTGCGCGCATGACGCAGGCTCGCAAGATCATGGGCGAGGAGGGCCGCGAGTACATCCTGGCCAAGGACTCGGACCTAGCGGGTGCGGCGGCGGGCGGCAAGGGCAAGGGGAATGGTGGCGGCGGCGGCCGGCGGCGCGACGGCAGCGGCAAGGTGGACCAGCTGGCGGTAGCGGCAGCGGCGCGGGCGGCGCAGCGGAACGTGGGCATGCCAGCCAAGCTGGCCGCCGCCATACCGCTGGCGGCGTTCAAAGGTTTTGCAACTGTGGCGGGAGGGGCGGCGGCGGCGGCAGCAGTGGAGACGGCAGGCAGGCGGCCCAGTGACGACGGCGGTGGGATTGAGTGGGAGGATGCAGAGGTGGTCAAGGGTGGGGTGGAGGAGGAGATCAAGGTTGAGGCCAAGGGTGCGGTGGTGGAGCTGCGGCTGTCGGATGACGAGGGGGCGAGCGGGAGTGGCGGGAGCAGCTTGTTTGGGGGCGGGAGCAGCAGTGAGGAGTGCAGAGGGCTGGGAGGGGAAGGCAGGGGTGGGGCGGATGGAGCGGAGGCAGACAGCAGGGTGCCAGCGGCAGTGGGGCTGCAGCCTGCTGCGGGCGGGAGCGGGGTGTTGGCTGCTGCCGCGGCGGCGGTGGCGGCGGGCGAAACGGCCGCCTTCGAGGACGTGGAGTGGGAGGATGTGGCGGCGGAGGAGGCTGCGCCGTCGGTGGCGGGTAAGGCCTACCGTATATGTTACTTCATGTTACTTCATCCCGCACTGCCCTGTTCTCCTAGCATGTTGGCCGCGTACGCTGCACCTCATGCAGCGGGCTACAATGCTGCATGTGCCACAACGTTGATTTAGACGAGTAAAATGTGCCACGGTCGCCCGCTCCAGCCTTACCAGTGCCCCGTTGGCCCCTCCGAACCACCCCTGGCACCACCAGCCGCCACCGTCGCGACCACCACCGCCCGGCCCCGCGATTGGCGCGAGCGCATGGCCAGCCGCCAGAAGCTGTGGAGCACCAGCCACGGCTTCCGCATGGGCCGCAAGCTGGAGGACTGGGGCAGGGAGGGGCCGACCCATGGGTCAGGGCCCGGGTCTGGGTCGGCGGCGCGGGGGGGCCGGGGACCACGGGGGCGGCGGGCCAAGGGCAGGCGGTCTAGCGGCAGCGGCGGCTCGGAGCGTGGTGGAGAGGACGGGGATGTGGAGTGGGAGGATGTGGAGGAGGGAGAGGAGGGTGAGGAGGAGGAGGAGGACGATCCGCTGTTGCAGGAGGCGATACGGCAAAGCCTGATGCAAAGGGCCGCAGCAGGGGCGGGACGGCAGCGGGGGCAACAGCAGCAGCAGGGGGAAGATGCGGCAGGGAGAGGCTCCTGGCCCGGTGCTGGCGCGGGGACGTCGCGCGCGCCAGAGGTGGTGGTTGTGGATGCGCATGGGGACAAGGGCGCGGCAGCAGCTGAGGGAGGCGAGGACGATGAGGTGTGGGAAGACGTGCCGCCAGCTGTGATGCCGCCGCCACCTGCCCCGAACGAAGCAGCCAAGGTTGCGGGAGGGGCACCTGTTGGTAGAAGCCAAGCGCTTGGGGCTGCCCGCGGCGGCCGGCTTGCCCCGCGCCGGGGACCGCTGGCGGGCCCGGCCGCTGCGCTTGCACCACCCTGTGTGTCCGCGACGGCAATCAGGGATACGGGGTTGCCCCTGCGAGGAGGCGCTGGGGGCAGCGCAGGGCCAAGTGCAATTGGCGTGGGCGCAACGCGGGCGGCGGGCGTCGGCGTCGAGGGTGGTGGTGGCGGTGAGGGCAGCATGAGCGATGGCGATGTGATATGGGAGGCTGCCGACGCCGACTTGGACGAGCTGGAGGTGGCCATGCTGCGACCGGGGGAAGTCGGACAGCAGCAGCACCAGCAGCAGCAGAAAGACCTGGAGCAGCCGGCGGCAGCACGCGCCCTCTCTCCTGCAGAGGCAGCAGCCGCGGGGGAAGGGGCTGCGCGGGAGCGGGAGACCAGCCCTGCCGGTGGGCGGCTGGGCCTTAGCCGCTTGGCTGCGCTCTCAGGGCAGCGGCTGGCAAGCCCGACTGTTCCTGCCGCTGCGGGCCCTGGGGCGTCAACTCCTGCTGATGTGGGTGGTGGTACCGGTGGGCTGATTGCGCTCATCAACCAGAGCAGCAAGCAGCGGCTTGACGCGACGCCTGCTGCGCAGCACAGGGCCGGAGGGCCGGAACCGCAGCAAGAGCGGGGAGGGCGACAAGGGCTAGGGGGTGACGGTGAGAAGGCGTTGAACTTCCACCAGCCTGGGACAGGACGAGAGTCCGGCAGGGAAGGGACTGGGCAGCAGCAGCAGCAGCAAGAGGAGGAGGAGGAGGACCAGCGAGTGGAGGCCCTGGACGCAGAAGAACAGGAGGAGGACGCTTTGTTCTCGTTCGACTTTGTGGAGACTGCCCTTACCGTTGCAGCAGCGGACAAAGTGCCGGCAGACTCCGCCACACCGCCCCAGGTGGCTGAGCTCAAGCCGCCGTTGGCGCAGGCAGCAGCCGCGCCACAGCCTGGCCCACAGCCTAGCAGCTCCTCTGCAGCGGCGCAGGCGCCAGCGTCCTCCTCCCTGCCAACCCTGGGTACGCGGGCACAGTCACAGGGCCCGGCGTCTCACTCTCTGCCTACGCGGGCTACACCAGCTGCCCCGGATGGGCGAGTCCCTGCAAGTACTGCTGCCGCTGGCCCTCACGCACCTCAAGAACTGGTTGCCGCGGACCCTGCAGACAACACGCGGGCCGCTGCCAGCACACAGGCCGCAGCAGCTGCAGGTGCAACTGGCCAGGCGGGTGTGCAGCTCAACGCTGACGTGTACGACGACGATGACGCCGACTGGTTCGACGATAACCCCGAGTTCATACCCGCCCGGGACAGGGCAGCGGCAGCGCCGGCGGCCGCAGGGCCCCTTTCGGGCACGCCCCCAAGCTCAGCCGCAGCTCAAGCGGCCCTGCCTGCACCTTCGTTGCTTCCTGCGCCCGCTACAGCACCTGCCCACGCCCCGGCGCCTCAGCCCGGACCAGCTCCGCACGCTCCGATGCCTGCCTCGGGGCTGTCTACGCCACCTGCCGCCTCTGCTCCACAGCCACTGCTGCCGCCCCGGGCGCCGGCGGTGCAGCCACCGCCTGGAACCATCTTCTTCTCAAGCGGCCGGACACCGCCCGTGCCACCGCCCCAGCAGCCGCACCCGCCTGGCACCTGGGTTGCGCCCGCGCAACCAGCCCCGTCCCAGGCCTCGCAACAGCAGCAGTATCAGCAGCAGCTAGGCGCCGATATGGGCGGTGGCGCCTTTGGCTTTGACGACGATGAGGAGTGGAGCCTGGCGGCAGAGGAGGCGGCGCAGGCGGCGGAGGCGGCGGCACTGTCGGGGGCCTTGCCGTCCGGAGCTGCCGGGGCTCGCTCAATCGACGAGCTGATGGACGAGGTGGTGGCGGAGGAGCAGTTGCTCAAGTCCAAGCAGGTAGGTGAAAACGAACAACAACGAGGACATTGTGGACGGTTGTATTGCAGGCGTACGGCCTGCTTGTTATTCTCGTACGCTTGAGACGCAAGCGCAATTCCGGAGTCAGACCAGTGGCACCAGCAGTTCACGTAGCTACATAACCTGTGCGCCTAGAGGCGGTGTGCAATTGCGGCACACTGCTGGGGATTGGTGGGCTGCCGTGACGTTGGCTCCGTGACGCTGGCTCCATGACGCTGGCTCCGTGACGCCGGCCCCCTGCTGCCCCCCTCCAGGCCCGCGCCGCCCGCAACATGGAGGCCCCCACCACCGAGATGTACCAGGAGTGCCAGGAGCTGCTGCAGATGTTCGGGCTGCCATTCATCGTGGCGCCCATGGAGGTAGGAGCAGTCCGGGGTTTTGCCCTTGCCACAACACCCGCAAATGCTCTATAACACAGCGCCACAGGTCTGCACAGCTGCAGATGCGACACTGTGAACGTCACTCAGGTGGCGCCGCTTGCTCACTGCACCCCATTCGCCGCTTGGGTTGTGGGTCTGTATGTGGGGACGACGCCTCACCTGGCTTCCCTGCGCCGCGCCGCATCCGCACGCAGGCTGAGGCGCAGTGCGCCTACCTGGAGACGTGCGGCCTGGTGGACGGCGTGGTCACGGACGACAACGACGTGTTCCTGTTCGGCGGGCGCCACGTGTACAGGCACATCTTCGAAAACAAAAAGTAAGGGGCTTCGAGGCTGCCAGGCTGCTAGCTGTTCCGCGTGCGCTGGCTGCTCCTGCCCTTGCGGTTTGCCCGGCGTGTTGCTTTAGCTCAGCCCCGTGCTACGTATCCACGCTATCGAATGCCCAGCCGTTTTCCGGAGTAGTTCTGCGAGCTTGTTGCTGACTGTAAGCGGCATGCATACGCTTTTGTGTGGTGCGTGCGTGTTAGGTACGTTGAGGAGTATGTGATGGACGATGTTGAGCGGGAGCTGGGTCTGAGCCGGGAGCGGCTGGTGGAGATGGCGCTGCTGCTGGGGAGCGACTACACGGAGGTGGGTGGCAGGGGGCCAGGGTGCGGGACTCGGGGCACGTTGAACTGGGATGTTGTTCAAAGTTTGCGCGGACAAAGCACGCAAAGACGCCGGTGCGGTGGCAGGGTGGGCGACACCTGCCGGAGGTTACCTTGGCACCACCCGGTAGCTACCGATAACTGGACGTATGTCTTGCACGCGGCTGCCGTCGTTTTACTTGACAGGAGGCCTAAACGGCTGCCTACTCTAGTAGTTACGGGCGGAGCATCACCTGCGGTGTGGTGCGCCTCCCCATGCAGGGCTGTGCGGGCGTGGGCATCGTGAACGCGCTGGAGGTGGTGCACGCGTTCCCGGGGCAGGAGGGGCTGGCGGCCTTCCGCGCCTGGGTGGAGTCCCCGGACGTGGGGGTGGCGGCGGCGGCGCGGAGTCTGGCAGGCGAGGAGGCGGGAGACGGTGAGCCCCGGACCACAAATGGCACGTGCGCCGTGGTAGCAGTGTATGGCCTCCGATGTGGATTCAGACCGCCAAGCATACTTCGCTCTATTGCTTGTGGCCGCCTCACATGGCGGTATGTCGTATGTTGCGACGCAGGCGACGCCCAGCCCGATGACACGCCCGCGCGTCTCGAGTTCAAGCGTGGCCACCGCGGCGTGCGGCGCAACTGGCAGCTTCCCGCCAGCTTCCCCTCGCCTGCCGTACTGGAGGCGTACCTGTCCCCCCGCCTGGACGCCAACAAGAACAAGTTTACCTTCGGCCGCCCAGACCTGGAGCTGTTGCGCAACTTCTGCACGTGAGCCGGGGTACCGGCGCAACGGGTCAGGGAATAAGGGCCGGTGCTACGCCGCCTCCAAATACCTCTGCGGTGTACGTGCAAAGTCACTACAGCCATCTTCCACGCTCCGGCAGACTAGCAAGACGGCGTGCTTTCCATCTGCCGTGATTTGGGTTAGGGTTTAGGGTTACCCAGCGCTGGCCATGCCACGTGGCCGCTGAAGATATGGGTTGCTGCAGGCCTTTTGGCTTGCTACTGGATGCTGATGCGCTGTGCCTAAATGGTGCCCGCAGCGACAAGTTCGGGTGGCCGGTGTCCAAGGCCGACGAGCTGCTGCTGCCCGTGCTGCGCGAGTACGACAACCGCCAGGCGCAGCTGCGCATGGAGCAGTTCCTGTCCTTCTCGCAGCGCTTTGCCAAGATCAGGTCCAAGCGCATGCAGGTAGGCACGCGTTGCACGTCAAACGATCTGCATACCCCTTTTGCAGTTGGCCAGCCCCTGCGGCCAATCTGTCCAGAATAGCTTGGATTCGCTGGTGCCTCCCACGTACCTTGAATAACACATTGAGTCAGGAAGTGCCGTGATGACCCGCTCCTGTTCTTGGCAACCCACTCAGGGGGCGGTGGCGCGCATTACCGGAAGGGACGTTGCGGAGGGTGAGTAGAGCGTGGGAGCCTGTCTGAACGACCCTGTGCTTAGGGGAGCTTCCCAGCCTGTGTTGCACGATCTGCGCACCCAACAAGTACGGTGTGCGTGTAGAAAAAGGTTACCGGTATGTATGGCGCCCTGCGCTGAGTAAACGTATGGTAGTCACTTAGCTATAACGTAATATGCCCCAACCCCCCAACCCCCGCAGACCTGGTCTTGGGTGATGCCGTACGGGTGCCGGAGGGGGCCAAGCGCCGGGCAGTGGGGGAGGCGGCGCTGGAGGCGGCGCGCGCAGCCAGCAGCCCGGCAGCCGCTGGCGGTGTCGCTGACGTGACCGCTGGCGCAGAGGCGGACACCACCGCCGGTGGCGCGGTTGGGGGCACCGGAGGACGTGGCAGGGGGCGGGGCAAGGGTAGGGGCCACGGGCGCAGGAGGAGCGGAGGGCAAGAGGTGGAGAACGGTGTGGCGGCGGGGGCCGAGGCCCAGGAGGAAGGTGGCATGGCAGGGGAGGAAGGCCCGTCACCGCCTGCGAAGAGGAGGAGGGCAGGGCCGGCCCGGGCGGCTTCTGCACCTGCGGCGACAGGGGTTGACCCGCAGGGGAGAGGAGGGCAACCTGTGCAGGATGAGGGGGCAGACGGTGGCCAGGGTGCTCCAGTTCCAGCTGCGACGGGGAACGGCAGTGGGCAGCTAGGCGGCCAAGGAGGTGGCGGCGGGGGGGCTGAGACAGGCAGCGAAAGGCCAGCCGCAGGAAAGAGAAGGACCCGCGATGGCGACCCGGCTGGTGGCGGTGGTGGAGGCAGGGCGAAGCGCAGCAGGGCGGAGGGCGCTGTGCCGGAGGCGGATGCTGCAGGCAGGGGCGGGAAGGGCGGGAGGGGGCGGGGCCGCGGGCGAGGGCGAGGGAGAGGTCGGAGAGGGGCAGCCGACGAGAGCAATGGAGGTGTGGTTGACCTTTCAGTGGACGACTAAGACAGCGCCGGTGGTGGGTAAGGAGCGTGTGGGTGCCTGAGGCTCAAGGCAGGCCAAGATATTACAGGAGGGTGCTTTCCTGGAACAGGGAATTGTGCTTGGATTTGTGTGCGAAAATTGTAGTCGACACTGGATTGTGTCTTGGGAACAGGAAGTGCGGTCTATGAACTGTGTAGCATGTGCAGATGCGGGAATGGGATGCATAGGAGGCCCAAGCAGGCACATGGGAAAGTGTCACTCACTACCATACCCTGTGAAACTGTACTCCCTAAAAACTGTGTAGCGGATGCGGTGCGGGAATGGGATGTATATATAATCCCTTACACGCGTACATACAGGAAAGTGTCACTTACTCCCCATGAACTGTGTGTGCCTGATACCTGGGCGTCATGGTCACCAGCTCAACACCAGGTTGCCGAATTGCGTCGTTGTTAACTGTGTGATGAGGTGAAGAGTCTAGCGAAGCGCTCACGGTCATCCGCGTGCTCGGTAGCCTCGGGCCGTCCGGGGTCTGGTACGCCACGGCGCAACTCTTGTGTTACTGGACGTGGCAGTCGCGTGACTTGGCCAGAGGCAGCGCATGCCAATGGCGGACGAACATCAGCCCTTGGCGTGTTTAAAGGCCTGTATTGGGGAGCATGGGCCGGTGTCCCCAGAAAGCGCCTCACCAAGTCACGGCCAGGGGACCTCACCGCCCCAGCACAAACACGCCTGAAACGCTCTCACCGCCCTAGGCATGCACACGCCGAATAGGCCCTCACTGGTCGTGCACACGATGAAAACGTCCTTACCACCCAGGCGCGCACGTGCCGAAAAGGCCGCCACCACGCAGGCCTGGACAAGTCGAAAAGGCCCTCGCCACCCAAGCATGCACACGCTGAGAAAGCTTTCACTGCCCTAGCCTGCACACGCCGAAAAGGCCCCACTGTGCCAGCATGCACACGCTGAAAAGGCCCTTGCCGCCCAAGCGTGCACATGCTGAAACTAGAGACACTACCTTAGTGTCCCCTTACCTTCGCTTTGAAACATGCGTTGTACCTCCCCTTACTGCATCCTCTACACCATCTCCACACTACTTAACGCTATTCGTAGTCGGCCGCCGTTCTGTACGCTCCAGTGGACGGCCCTGCCCCTGCACCCAGCCCGCCCTGGCATCCCGCCACGTTGCCTGACCTCCAACGGCTGCTCTCTAGCGCCATATACTCCTCCAGTGGCATGCCCGCGTCCTCCACGTACTCCATGTACAGGTCCCCCTGCTCCATGCGCTAACTCAGCGGCTGCAGGGGCAGCGCGTGCCGGACGTGCAGGTGACCCACGCCACACGGCCCCTGCACCTTCCATCGACCCACGCACATGTTTTGCACCACGGCAGTGCAAAGCAAGAAAGCCCCAGGTGTCACACCGCTCAGAGCCACACCTTCCCATCCTCTACCATGCAAAATGCCCAAACCAAAAGCTCCTGCAGCCCACTCGCAACCTGCCATGCTTCTACCTGCCACCCCACCCCATGCGACGATGGCGACCTCCCCGAGGCAAGGTAGACCGCGTAGCCTACACGGCTGCTGAGCAACATGGCATAATCCCTATCTATGAAATAATTATCACGTAGCAGATATAACACTGGGAACGATTCTTCGAACGCGGACGCTGCAACAACCCGTACGACAGGACCGGACGAGGCGAAAGATACCGGGATACAAGCGCACTCCCGCCATCAAAAACTGCTCTTTACCTGAACCTGGTAAAAGCCGCAACAAAAACCCACAGCCACATCCTGCAGTCCCGCAACCCCACTCGGCACAATACAAAATGGGCGCTGCCCAAGAGGACACCCATAAAGGCCAGCGGAGCGACAATGGCGACTTTTACATGCAAGCAGCCATTACCTACGGGTAGGTTGTGCAACTGGACTAGCAACCATGGCAAAGCGCTCGCCGATCCGAGGCAAAGCGTGCAGGGACTCTGCTAGCTTGCAGTCCTCGGGCAAGGCAAAGGCCTGAACGTGGTTAAAAACTACAGAAACGGTGGCAAAAATCGAACACCGGGTAGTTGCAGGGTCGTCAGAGCTGTTGCTGCTCACCTCTCTGTTGCAGCACTCAAACATTCACAGCCTCAAAAGTTATGCAATTATGTATATAGATTATGCTGGTCATTCTGGACCGCAGGGTTTACACCTCTTTCGCGCGTTTAGTGCGAAGCTTGAACAAAAGCAGGAGTTGCGCGCGAAGCAGGCAGAGACTACTTGCTGCGAGATGCTTTTAACATACATGCTGCAATAGGTTCTAACTTGACTACCCTGCAACCCTGCAGTCTGCTAACACCGTCTGCCACCTGGCCTGACCCCGTGCCTGGCCCCCCCCTTCAGGTACATCGTGCTATGGATCTTCCTCAGCGCCGTCGTCATCATGGTCAACAAATATGTCCTCACATGGGGGGAGTTCCCCTACCCCATCGCGCTGACCCTGACGCACATGGCCTTCTGTGCGTGCCTAGCATTCCTGCTCATCAAGGCAGGGTTCGTCGACACGATCCACATGGACTCCAACACGTACTTCAGGTGCGGGCAAACTTGTGAAGGCGCAATCAACAGGGCATGGCCCAGACAGGGATTGTTGGACTTGACAAACCAATGCATAAGCAGTATGTTGCTCTTGCAGACGTCGTTGGTCTGAGGCGTTATCCACGTGTCTAGCGTGTATGCCGTGGCGCCACGGGCGTGCTGTAATGAGCACTCAGCCGTCCAATGCACCGCATTCCTTGTGCAGGAATGTCGTCCCCATCGCTGCCTTGTTCTCTGGCACCCTTTGGCTGGGCAACGCCGCCTACCTGTACCTGTCGGTAGCGTTCATCCAAATGCTCAAGGTGAGTCGCAGCGCTACGGCGTACCGGTACGCCAAGCGAACATGAGCACTACAGCCAGCCTGACTACAGCACACACTTATGTACCTGACGTGTAGCACGTGAACCTTTCTGGTTTACAACTGAAATGACTCCGTCTTCCGGTATGCAGGCGACCATGCCCGTCGCTGTGTTCCTCGTTGGCGTGCTGCTGGGGACAGAGAAGTACTCCTTCATGTACGCGGCGAACATGGTCATTGTGGCCATTGGTGTTGCTACTGCGTCCTACGGTGCGTCGCTGGTGGGCACCGCGTTTGATGCCGAGCCAGGGGAACTGCATGTATGGCTTGTGGTACAGCGGTGTTGGTGCATACGTCACAGCGCAGCATACGCAACCTGCACGGGATCGAGGGCATCTAAGAACCTCGCAGTTCCTTGACCAAGGGTCTGCACTCCGTGATTGAATTTGTACCCCTTCGCAGGCGAGCTCAACTTCAACCTCATCGGTGTCATCTTCCAGGCTGGCTCCATCTGCACGGAGTCCTTCCGCCTGGTGCTCATTCAGCTGCTGCTGCAGGCGCGCGGCATTAAGCTCAACCCGGTCACCACTTTGTACTACATTGCGCCAGCTTGCTTTGCTTTCCTGTGCTTCCCCTTCGCCTTCATTGAGCTGCCAAAGATCATGGCAGCTGGCGACTCCTGGCAGGTGCCGTACGGCTGGCTGCTTCTCAGCGCCGTCAGTGCATTTGGTAAGTGGGGATGAGGTGTCTGTCTACGTGCATGCCTGTGCCGCTGAATTAGCTCGGGGCTTTTGCAGCTAGGCATGCGCTTGGCCCTTGGACGCAAGTGCATGCCTGAGGTGCCGTTGTACACCTGCTGAAGGAAACGCCTGTCCCCTCATTCGCAGCTCTCAACATGTCCGTGTTCCTGCTGATCGGGCGAAGCTCTGCGCTCACCATGAACATTGCGGGCGTCATCAAGGACTGGCTGCTGATTGGGCTGTCCGTCCTGCTGTACGGGTGAGTTGCCACCCCCATGAGCCGTGGTGGATGATTCTAGTCGGTCCTCGGGGGAGTGTTGCTGGCGCAGATCTGTTCCTGTGCCTGAGAGAGGGCCAACGCACACTATACGACGTTGCTAACAGCTGCTGCGTTGCATGTACCGCCAGGTCTCCTGTTGCTGGTCTCCAGATCTTCGGCTACCTCATCGCCTTCGGCGGTGTTGTGTGGTACAATTACCAGAAGCTCCAGGGCATGCGTCAGTCCACGCCGCCACGCCCAGTTTCTGCCAATGGGTCAGGCGATGTCGAGAAGCAGCCTCTTATCAGTGGCGGTGGCAACAAGGCGTGATCAAGCATAAATGGAAAGGCTGACATTTTTATGTTACGAGTACCAGTGTGTTGCGCATGTGTGGGGCATGGCCGTGAGCAGCAGGGGAGGGGGTGAGCAGGTTGTGGGTGTAAGATTGCGGACGTGCTACTGCTGCTGGTAGCAGGCAGTGGGGCACTTGTACCCGGTATACACAATACATATTCAATCGCAGCGTGTACGCGCAGGTGGTGGTGTACCTGGCGTTAGAGTGCAAAGGAAGGGGAGGACACTGACCAAACTCTTTCGAGCCAGGAGCTCGAGGTCGTGATCATGGTGGCTGGCGGCACTGGTGGCTTAAGATAGCCAGTATTTACGGTGTTTACACCCGCTGTCCTACTTGGCCATTCGGCCTCTTGAAGTGAAACCCACGTGTAATGAGCACCGGCATGTGTGGTCTTAATCTTTACGGCGCCCTACCCTAAGTTGACTGGCAGTGCTGCTGCGCGCAGGCGCCCATCCGCACGCAGCAGCAGCATGTCGTACCGCGCCAAACGCGGCATACGTACCTTAACGTGGCCAAGATTAAGACATAAGGAAGAGCATTGCACAGCAAGTAACCGGTGAACACAAACCATGCTGAAGAAGTCAAAGCGCTTCAACGCAACACATGACAAGGCACCTGGATAACATTGCGAAGTAGACCGAATTGCGTGAATGGTAAAATTCAACACCACTATCGCGCTTGGGTAGACGCGGCTTACATGGTCTCATCGGCTGTGCGGGTTGTTCTGCGCGCTCGCCCTTCGGATGGCCCCACCCTCCTTACTTTTGCCTCGGACAAGAAGGTAGATAGCAGAACACGCGCTCCACATGCAGCACGCGCACCGCATGGGCCGACGCGAACGACCTGGGGGCTCTTGTGCAGGGAGTGTCCGTTGTGCAGCAGAAGGTCATTGAGGGACGGCCAGGCGTGTCGCAGCCGGCGGCTCAGAACTACCAGGTTTGTGGGGATGTATGTAGATATGTGTGCATGGGGTGCACGGAGTCCCTACTAGTCCTGCTGCCGTGGGAAAGGCTGCTGCACACATACTAGCTACCTGGCTCATGTGGGGTCAGCCTGGGTTGACAGTCAGGTGCCAGGCCTGACACCGACCTCTTAGAATATCTGTGCGTACAACCACGTTCGTTGCCTTAGCCTTAGCCTTACCAGGCAGGTACTTCGGCGCCGTCAGGTCTTTTCCACCGATGGGTGGCTGGTGCGACCACCACCGAGTTGCATCCACACCCTCTCCTCGCGTCAGTGTTGCATGGCGCCCTACCCATTGCATCCCAAACATGTCTGCGCGCAGTTCAAGTTTGACAATGTGCTGGCCTCCTCAAGTCAAGAGGAGGTGTACGAGGTAAAGCGGGGGGCTTCCGTGGCATATAGGTGGTGACTGCGCGCTTGGTCGCTTGCGCCTCCAATGGAAGGTCGGTTCTTGAGACGCTGCTGCCTCAGAAGGCCCCAGGCTCCCAGCTGCTCCCCACTTGCCTGGCTCCAGGCATGCGCAGCGGAGGTGGTCCGTGGGGCCCTGGAGGGCTTCAACGGCACCATCATGTGCTACGGGCAGACAGGTGGGCCACCACAGTAGCAAAACCCGCCCGTAGTCCTGGTAGGGCCTGGGGTGGAAGAGCGAAGCTGTGCAAGCGGCCGCAATGCACCTGCAGCCACGGGTATTGTAAAGGTGTCTTGCGAGGGATACTGATGCCTTCCAGGGTAGCTGCAAGTGTCCTGGCAGGGCATTGCACGTAGGCTGCAAGGTGACAGACCTCGCCCTGTCCTGTGCTGCCCTGACTTGGTCTGCCACTGTTGGAAGCTGGCTTTTGCGAACTGGACTATTCTGCGTGTTGCGGCCTGGTTTGGGGGATGCAGGCGCGGGAAAGACGTTCACCATGAGCGGCGGAAAGCAGAGTTACAAGCAGCGCGGCATCATCCCGCGTGCCCTGGGGCAACTGTTCTCGGAGATCAAGGCGATGCCCGACAGGGAGGCCAAGATCAGCATCCAGTACCTGGAGGTGGGCGGCATGTGTGAGGCAGCCTGCACAAAGGACCTAATGTGGCACCAACAGCTATATAGCAAGCCTTCCTCTCTGCGCCTGAGCGTGCCTTGCACACGTCACGCCACCAGACACGCTGCTGCATGCGTGTTGCACAAACTCGTTCCAGCTGTTAATTGGATGTGCGGTGACGGGCGTCGGTGCTGCTGCAGATTTACAATGAGAGCCTGTACGACCTGCTGGACATCACGACCCAGCCGCACGAGATCAGCATCTACGAGAGCAGCAGGGGCCTGGTGACAGTGTCGGGGCTGCGCAGCGTGGCGGTTGGCTCGGAGGCGGACGCGCTGGCGCTGCTGTTCGAGGTGGGGACGGGAGGACTGCAGGGCGGGAGGTTAGACAGCGGAAACGGTGCTGTGGTAATTTGAGGTTGCAGGACGCCGGACGGTGGGGGCAAAGTGTTATGGCCACGCTCAGTTGGCATGCACTTATCGCTCTGTAAGGAGGCAGTGTGTCGTGCGTCTGTGTCTTGCTGGCAACCTAATCAGCACACCTTGGCATGCGTCTAGAATGATGCGTGCTTGATCCGGGTACCAGTGCCGTTCGAGCTTACCGTCACCACCCATACCCATGCTGGCTCCAGGGCGAGACCAACCGTGTCATAGGGGAGCACCAGCTCAACCGCGAGTCCTCCCGCTCCCACTCCATCTTCACCATTACCATGGAGCTCAAGCCAACGGGCGAGGTGGGTTGCGGACTCCCTCCAAAAACACGTCATGCTTAGAGACACCGCATTGTAGCCGCGCAACCATGAAAGCAGTCGTAGAGCCCTCCAGTGTGCCTCATTCCACACACTGGCTGACGGCGCGTGTCCATGGCATTGCCGGCACCAGCTCACGCTGAACGCCAAGCAATGTCGACCGGTACGTCTTCTGCCGTAGCCTATGCCCACCATGTAGGCTCTTCACCTGTGTATTGCATCCTGCACCTGTGTCTTGCAACACAACGTCACGGCGTTGTGTTTAGACGGGTTTAACTGTGTCTTGCAACCTGCAGTCTGGCGGCGACGTGCTGGTGTCCAAGCTGGCGCTGGTGGACCTGGCAGGCAGCGAGCGCGTGTCCAAGACCAAGAGCGAGGGGCTGGTGCTGCGGGAGGCGGGCCACATCAACAAGTCCCTCAGCATCCTGGAGCAGGTCATCCTGGGCCTGGGGGACAGGAACAGGGAGCACGTGCCCTTCAGGTGGGTGCGCGCCGACAGCCCGCACATTAAGGGCAGAAGCCTGCAGCCTTTCCGGTTCCAAATTCCTCTGCCTAGCAAGGCAGTGGCCCGCACCCTCAGGAGTGTAGGCCTGCCTGCCATACACAGGAACTTCGCAGATGTAAAGCCGCAATTGCGTCCAGCCTCGGCCAGCTCCCGTCCTTCCGATGTGAATTACGAATCCCGAGTTAAGTCGCTCGTTCCCGCCACAATGCTTTTGCGCAGGTCCTCCAAGCTGACGCACGTGCTGAAGAACAGCCTGGGCGGCAACTGCTGCACTGTGCTGGTGGCCAACGTGTGGAGCGACGCCGCGCAGACGGACGAGACGCTCAGCACGTGCCGCTTCGCGCAGCGCATGATGCGCGTCACGTGCGAGGTGTCGGCCAACGTGGTGGCGGACAGCAGCGCCAGGGCCAAGCAGCTGGAGAGGTGGGGAGGGCGTGTGGGCAGCGGGTGTGGGGAGGGAACGGCCAGGGGCGCCCGCTGAACATAGGTCCAGACCTCCTTACCAGAGCAACAGTTTCGTGGTATCCTGATTTCATTTCAGCAGATTGTAGGACGGATGAGCCCACGCTCGCTTTACCAACAGTCTTGGTGGAACCTGAAGGCATAGCGTGCACGCCAGCCCGCACCCTTACGGACAGGTCCCCACCCGGTCTTCCTCCATGACCCCTGCCGACTCCTGCCACCGACCTGCTCCGCAGGCAGGTCGCGGAGCTGCAGCAGGAGCTGGCCATGCACGACGCCATGGCCAGCAGGGCGGGCGTGTCGTACAGCCCGTACAGCGACGCGCAACGCACGGAGCTGCGGGCGCGGGTGCAGGACTTCCTCATGGGCCCTGAGGCGGGGGCGGCGGCGGGGCAGGACAGCATCGAGCCGCTGGAGCTGCACAGCCTGAGGCACATGCGGGAGATACTGCTGGCATGCAGAGTGAGGCCGCGGGAGGAGGGAAACCGAGAAGCAGGGAAGCAGCGACGGGATCAGCTGGGCACTGGGGGCCATTCGCTGTGCTGCCGCCGTTGTGTCTGGGGCCAGGCTTGAATGACGACAGGGCAGAAGGGGTCAGCCAGTGGACTTCGCGACTGGGGGCGAGGGGGTTGGACGAAAGGCTTGAGGAGCGCTAGAGATTGGGCTAAGCACAGAGGGTGAGCAACAGGCGCCCATGGCACGTGGTGGTCACTGTTGGGTACCTTCAGATGTGAGTGTGCTGGCTTGCGATTCCGTCTTACCCACCTTGCTTGCCGCCACTCCTGCCCGCCCCGCAGCACCTCTACCGCGAGGCCCTGCACGGCAACGGAGGCGCCCGCCCTGCGCCTCCCGCCCTCGCCGCCGCCTCGCCCCCCGCCGCCACCCGCCCCAACATCGCCCCCGCCAACGCACGACCCCCATCCGCCGGCTCCTCCCCTCCCCTCGCCACCAAACGGACCCCCTCCGCCAACGGGACATCGTCAACGACGGGTGGCTCCCGGCCCCCAACCGGCGGCACCACGGGCGCCAAGGCCGTGGACCTACACGTGGGCGTGGGGGAGCCTGACCGGGCGGCACAGGCGGGGGGTGCGGGCGTGGCGCCTGATGACGCCCGGCCGGGCAGCGCGGCAGGGGGCGGTGGAGGGGATGCGGGGGTGGCCATCGCTGAGCGGCTGATGAGCCACCAGGGCAGCGGGACCAGCGGCGGGCAGGTGGCGGCGGGCTACGGGACGGGGCTGGGGCCTGGAGTGGTGCCGCCGGACAGGTGGGTGGACTGGGATGCATGAGCCTGCAGGGCCACTCACGCGAAGTAGTGCGAACCTGTATGTCGCGAAAGCCGCTGCCAGGGAGGGCCCTACAGCTGTTATTGCCTCCTGTTCCCTCGTTAGACCGGTAAAGGTATCCAGTGGTCATTACGCCTATCAGCCGCGGCTTTCTGACTGCCACTCCGTCCCATTGCCGCTACCTCCCTTCGCGCCCCAGGGCGGCTGCTCTTGAAGACTACCGAGCCGGCCCCGGCGCCCTAAAGGCGCAGCTACTGGCGGACAACAGGGCCAAGCTACGCACCAGCCGCACGCGAGCCAAGGTAGGTTGGCCGCTACATCGCACCTTGCACATGCTACGACATTGACGGTACGAGTGCATGGCTGCCCAGCATGGTCTCACTACGGTATGCGCCGAGAGAAAATGCCGTGTCAAACACTTTTGCTGCTTCCTATTCAGGAGCTGGGTCTGGCGGTCAACGCTGCCAAGCGAGAACTGGACGCGCTCAAATCCCGGGAGGAGGAGCTCAAACGGCAGCGGGTGCAGCAGAAGGGGGAGGGGTCGCAGGTGGGCGGGGGCATCTGGTGGCTACCCCTAACCCTAGGTACCAGGATTGCGTGGATGGTCGGTGCTGTCGCGGCATCGGGTGTGTCCTTAGCTCCTTACGCACGACGCCATCGGTGCGCATGTATCGGCTCAGCCTCCTTGCCGTTTGCATCAGCAGCGCGATAGACTCGTAACTCTACGCATTCGTTGGGCCGAGCGCAGTAAATCGCTGCAATTACGCCGTGAGGGTACCTTGCGGCCACCAGCCCTGCGAGCTGCTTTTGCTGCCGCACTCTGCCTTCCGCTGTTCCCCCACCACAAAACGCACCTCCATGGCTGGCTTCTCCAGGTGCTTGACGCGGAGGAGTACGACGCGCTGATGCGCATCAAGGAGCTCAAGGGCGCCTACCGCGAGCACTACAACGAGCTGCAGGTGGTCAAGAGCGAGGTGGACTACACGCAGGTGAGGGGCGGGGGCATGAGGCGAGGGGACATGACGCCCGCTGCTGCTGGCCTGCTGCCTTGGCGCTTGCTAGCGCGCACGTTCACACCAGCAATAGAGCAAGAGAGCTTCACTGTAAGCACGGGTCTGCTGCCTGCTGAGACCAGGTCGCTTCTCATGCACAAGGCTACCCCACAGACGGCGACCCAGTTTGGCCCCTGACAACCCGCCCTCCACTGTACCCATGCTCCAGGGCCTAATCGACCAATGCCAACAAGAGCTGCTCCTGGAGTTCACCGCGTGGTACGAGCAGACGTACGGCAGGCCCCCGGGGGCGGCTGCCGGTGGGGACGGCGACTTCGACGACATGCCGCCCTCCCCCAGCGTCGCCGGCCTGCCCTCGCCAGCCTCCTCCCGCCAGGGCGCCTCGCTATCCCACCCGCCACCCTCCTTGGCCGCCGGCGCCTCCACACCCACTAGGTCAGCAGGCACCATACCCGGGTCAGGCGGGGCAGGAACAGCGGTCAAGACCGGGGCCGGGGCGGCGGGGTCCCCGGGGGTGCTGGGGGCAGCGGGAAGCAAAGCGGGGGTGCTGGGGGCAGCGCGCGGGGGGAGGTCAGTGCCGCTGTCGAGCCTGGTTCAGTCCGGTGAGGAGACCACCAGCCCCGAGGCGATGGCGTACTACAGTGCGCAGCAGGTGATGCTGCAGAAGGCGGGCGCGGCACACCGGCCGGGCAGCGTCAAGAAGACGCGGCCGCCGGCTACGTTTGGGACAGGTGCTCGGAACTTGACGTGACGGGGTGTGCGTATGATGGCTGCGTTGGTTATCCAGTACCGGTGCCCAGGTGTTCCGGGAGTGCATGAGCTGTCGTGCGCGTCACCATGGGAGGAGGTGGTGTATGGTTAAGAGCTCTGTGTGCCAACTGTAGCTGCATTGTACCTGGTACTGGCTGGTGGCAACGTGCTAGTTGGTGTGTAGTCGGGAGCGGATGCACGAGCCGCCGCCTTGTACGCTTTTCCTTCGCGTCTCCCCACTGCACACCGGCTGGTGTAAGGTCAAGTAGAGCAGGGAGACTCCCCTTGTAAGGTTGACGATGCGCAAACACAGACGCTTGCACTTTCTTGGGCAGAAGGTTTTACACTGCCGTAACGGTATTTGCGGAACTGACGAGTCAGTTACCCGCAGCCCATACCACAGATTGCGGCAAGGAACAACGTGGAACAACAGGGGGTGAACACTTTATTCAAACCGCAAGCGTGCCGCTGCTTTCGCGGCCGTGCGGGCCAAACTGGGACAAACGTGGACAAACACGTGCGCACTCCATTACCAACACAACGCGATGCAGACTCTCCACACTCAGTAAGATGCAGTACACTCAGGGCCTACCTCGCACCCAGTCCCTTCAGAGCAACCACCAAGGTGTGCAGTGCACCTCCCATACCTGCGCTGTGCCTTCTCTCGTCCATCTCATAATAGCAATTATCTGGCCATATCCTGGGTTCACGACCGCGCTGCAAAATCTCACATACTGAAGGACATGGCCACAGCCAAAGGCAAGCCAGCACCTTGATAACAACGCATGCTGACGGGTAACGGCGCCACGTAGTTGGCCGACCAGCACGTGACGTCAACACATAGTCGCCAAGCCCCAAACCGAAAACTGACAAGCGCCAAAACATTCCAAACAGAGACCTGACACATCAGGCTTTGTGTATATATAAGCAGGCAAACGCGCGGGGGCGCCCCTGGTCCCGTCTGGTCCCCCTTTCCTTGGCCGCCCGTCAGCCCCCAGCATGCTTGCCAGTGCAGCCTCTGCACAGCCCCTACGCTCGAGCTGCTGCACAGCCATACGTGTCGCCTAATCAACACCCAATCATTATTTTGACCATTACCTGTCAGGGCGCAAAGGCAGTACGACTGCCAGGCTGGCAAGCCCAGCAATGAGCCCGAGCCACCCACGAAGCATACCCTCGGAGACCCTGTTGCGGAGCCTGTGCGCGAATAGCCCGCCACACAAATAACGCTCATCCTCAGGAGGTCCTGCCGCGGGGCATGTGCGACCAACGGCCCCCGCCACCTTGACGGCATATTAGGTCCCCGCGTAAGGGCGCCTTGCAAGGTGCCACTGCTCAAGCTATCGAAGCGCGCTGGCAGCACTCGGTTCCCGAAGTCCCCTCCGCTCCGTGGAGTCAAGTGTCCTCGACACAAAGCCTAAAGCCCCCTAGTACCGCTGGCTCGGTCGCCTTCAGAAGGCCCAGCTCGCTCCCTCCAGAAGCCATGACCCTTTCAGGCACACGCTGACAGTCTTCCAGCGGCGTCGCGGCTGCCTGCAGCCAACCCCCAGCTGCTTCCTCCTCCTCCCCGCTCGCCACCTCCTGCACCGCCAGCTGCTGCCTCTAATGCCGCTACCTGCTGGCCAGCCAGCCGCTGCGTCCCCGCCCCAGCTCGCTACCTCCGGCGCTGCATGTCGTCCACCATCCTCTGCAGCGTCTGGTAGTAGGCCACGTCGCCCTGCGCCTTCTGCATGGCGAACTCCAGCCGCTCGATCTGCTTGGCCTCGCGCTCCATGGCCTGCTCAATCTCCTTGGCCATGAGCGTCAGCCGCCGCAGGTTGAGCTGCGAGGAGCCCAGCGCCGTGGCCAGCACCTCCTCCAGGGGCGACATCTCTCTGCGTGCCGGTGGGGCGCATGAAAGGTAGGGGTATCGGGGCATTGGTAAACAGTTGCATACAACATCCCCCAGCGGAGCAGCAGCTGAGGTTGGCACGCGCTCATGTTGGGCGCCAGCAGCCAGGCCAACTGCACAGAGGGGCGGTCCAGGCTGCACCGCGGGCTGCCACCCTATATAGGAAAGTCAGGCCGTCGTGCACGTGCAGGTGCGCCGAGATTGCTGAATGCAACACGCGGCGTGCAGTACACGCGGCCACGCCGGCCATACAGGAGGGGTGCAACCACTGCCAGCACCTGTGCGCACCTCTGCCGTGGCGGTGCGGGCACGTAGGGGGTGGCAACAACAGGGGCTGGGTCCTCGTCGTCCGAGGCACCTGCCCCGCTGTACTGATCAAGCTCGGCTTGCCGCCGGGCTAGCGACTCCCGCAGCACAGCCCGGAACTGATCCGAGAACAGAGGTGAGTCTACCCCCTTGGCGCGCGGCTCCTCCGAGGGCTGCGGGGGCACGTTCTCCTCATCGCCTGACCCAGCACCGTACGGCGAGTCTGTGCCGTACAGCGGGCTGCGTGAGAGCGCGTCTTTCAGGGCGTTGCGGAACGCGTCTGTGAAGAACCCCTGGCCCTGGCTTGACGGCGCCTCCTCCTGCTGCTGCTCCTCCTCCTCGTCCGCGCCATGAACGTTGTCCCCGCGCCAGTCCTGCTGATACTCCTCCTGCGGCTGCTCGTCTCGCCAGTCGTAGGCGGTGTGGGGCTCGTCGTCGTGGGCTCGGTCGGCCCAGTCAAAGCTGCCCCACGCACCACCGTTGCTTTCATACCCGTTCGAATAGCCGTTGCCATTCCCGTTCCCATTGCTGTAGTGGCTGTCTTCATAGGCATGATAGCCGTTGCCGTTGTCCTGTGCGCTGCTGCTGTCCTCAAGCTCTGTGCGCCAGGAGGAGCGCCATGACTCGGAACCGGAAGAGCGGGGCGACGCCGAGCGCACGTTGTAGCGGCATACTACAAGTGGTCGTGGGTGTTGAGTAAATGCACTCTACAGCAGAGGAAGAGGCCAAACCAGGAATCAGCATGTGAAGGAACGGAACCTTCCGAGCTGGCAGTTTGGTAGACCGCTGAAAGGATAAGTTTGCCGAAACTAGCACCCCTTACCCGCATATGGATGCTACTGTTGCTCGATAAGGGAGCAGGTCCTTGTAGCGTGCGGCCAAACATTTTGCCTGATAGTCAGAATATTACACGGCTTTCTTGTGGCAAAACAAGGGTTGACCCAGTGGTGCTTTCAGGGCAGCAGAAGCAAATAACACTCAGGCTCAGTAATTGGCTGAACTGAACTAGCAACGGTCCCTACTATCTTTTATGAGTTACGGCCAATGGGGCTCGGCCCGCAAAGCCGTGTGACAGCCCTGTAATTTATACGTGATTCAGGACCGCTGTGTAGCTTCTAGGCCAAGCATCATTATAACTGGTCCTATTGGCTTGACCTCGACGCTCGAGGCTGAGTTCTCGCGTCAGCCTGTCCTTATGCAGCAACCTCAATGATGCAGGTTTAACGTTGTGTTGGAGCTGTGTCGGAGTCGCAGAGAACTGCATACGCAAGGGCCCCCTACCAACGTCCTTCCTTGGCCGGCAGCCCCCGTATACGAGTCAGTCCCGCGAGGCCCAATCCCCGAGCTAGCGAAGCCCCTCGGGGGTATCATGTCAGATGAACTTGAGGAGATATACAAAACCGGTGCGGCGATCGCTGCAGTGGCAGCACAGCTGGACATCCCGCTCGGGGAGGTGGCCCCTGCAGAGCTCACGTCTCGGGGCTGGAGCATAGAAGCTTCGTCAGACACGGGCCTGTACGCGAGTCGCCTTGATGATGCGGTTCAGGTGCGTGTGTGGGGATGTACGCCGCCGCTGTCGTGCACGTGAAGCTTGGGCATGTGCAAGCCCCGGACCTATCAGGTCCTCTTCTGTACCTCGTGACTCTACCTGTTGGGGATGTTTACCAACTGGGCAGGGCAGGGCCCGTTGGCGGGACAGTGGTGAGCGCAGTGGGCGATTCAGGGTGCTCGGATGGATGTGGCGGTTTGACCGGGCACGTGCCCTACCGATGACGCCATGTCGGTAGGAGCATCCCCTGCCAGAAGTCTGTCCTCTGCTGTGCAGTGATGTGGGTTGTTAGGGGGCTGAGGCGGGGTTACCAGCCGCGCAGAAGGGGGTGCTGCGTGGACCTATGTGAACTTGTAAAAGTGGCGCGGCCTTGTAAGAAGACACTTTTTGGGCGGTGTAAAAACAATTATCTCGCTCAAGGGGGTGCACGGTGATCAGGGAAAGGGACGGTATTCCTTGCCGGTGGACCGCGCGCAGTTGCGCGGCGCAGATAACTCCTACTACTCACAAGCGCGCATGTAGAAAGCTCGCAGGCTCAGCCCCTGGCGCGGCAGCGCTCTGCCGAGGCTGCAGCACTGCACACCTGCACGAGCGCCTCCACCCAAACCCAACCCCGCAGCACCTTCCCATCCAACTCCTTTCCCGAGACCTCCCTCCCCCTTACCCTCCCCCTTACCCTCCCTCTCCCCGCAGTCCTACGTCCACTACGCGTCCCGGGAGTTCGCTGCCCCCGCCTCGCGGCTGGTGTCCCTGGTGCGCGAGTTCGACGTGGGCAAGCTGGCCGGCCAGCTGGACGACTTCCACGTGCACAGCGCCTCGCCCTCCCTGACACGTGTCGAGTACGTGTCGTCGCTCCCGTGGCCCTTCGAGCCGCGCTGGATCCTGGCCGACATGCAGTTTGGCGTGGACCGAACCACGGGTCACTACCTCATCCTGGGCCGCAGCGTGCCGGGTGCACAGGTCCCCGCGGGCAAGTCGCACACGAGCCTTGGTACGGTGCACTACTCCATGTACATTATCGAGCCCAAGGGGGAGGACCGGTGCGTCATGCGGCGGGCGATCAATGTGGACATGCACATCAAGCTGCCGTCGTTTGTGATCCGCAAGAGCCTGGTTTCGCACTACATTTCGGACATGGCGGTGGTGGAGAAGGAGCTGGGGCGCAAGTGGCCGGGGAGTGAGCTGGAGCGGCGGTTCGGGGAGCGGGAGTGCTACAGGCTGCTGGAGCGGGCGTCGGCGGAGGCGCGGGGCACGTGTTGATGTCGGGGGTGGGGCGGGAGGCCGCGGGAACCTGGGTCAAGGTGGCGGGTGGTGAACGTGCGAGCCACATGCCTTTTAGGTGGAATAATGCATGAGGAAGGGGGCGGGAGGCGGCGGGAATGGCGTAGGAGGGATGGGTATTTGGCTGCTTCAGGCCGGCATGTGTTCGTGTAGGAGACTGGGCGTGCCAGGGTGTGTGCGCCTGGCTTGCTTCCACCCCGCATGCTGGCGAAGTGCCAATGTCTTGGGCCCAGGCGCAGCCTGCGGACCGGGCGGCAACGGGTCTGGTACTTCTTCGTGCTCGTGTACATAAGCTCAATGAGGTCGTCGCTACCGGTGTTGTTCGTTGCGATGCTATCTACTAATTCATCCCAGCTGATGCAGATGTCAACTGCGGAGGTTTTTACGTATCCTGGACACCTGGCACCATGTACTGTTATTGATCGTGGCTGTTGTGTGGTATATGGAAGGCTGTGATTACTTCATATGTCCATGCTGACGTGCCTGCAGTGCGCACGAGACAGTCAGTTATCCGGGCGTGTCTTGTGTTAATTGCGTTGACCCTGGAGCCCCTGGCTCAAAGACGGGTTTTTACAAGCTGGATTCCGGATCCTATTACGGTATGTATGAAACAAACAGACCAACAGCCAGCCGCTTGTATAACTATACGAGCAGTCGTATTCCGCCAAGCGTTGAGACACACGTGGCCGTGGTTTGCCCAGGTGGGGCCTGCTTGGTCTGACTGGGAGCACCACCCAAGTCCGCAACGCGCTGCCAAGAAGGCCATGCACACGCCATGCTTGACAGCGTAACTTTCGCCCACGCCAATCCACTGCTGCCGTATGGTTGCCACAGGATATACGTCAGTGGGTGCAGCATGCGACTGCCCTGTTCGGGCGCCAAAACACAAGCACAACCTGGGGACCCTGGCACTCAGAACGGCCGCTGCCTTGGCATGAAGGGTCGCAGGCACACCACGAGCGGGATCGGCCCCATGGCCTTAGCCTGAGTACAGTACGATCGCAACAGTGCCGCATGATTTGTTTGCGGGTGCCCTCGCTGTGCCCCAGCTGCAGGCGCCTATACGGCGCAGCAGGCCCCGCTTTCTAGAAATTGGCAGCCGGGTATCACACCATTGCAAGTAGTCTTTGGACAGACGGACGTGACAAACTGCTGACAACAATGGTCATGCGGCGGCCCCGAACACTTGCGGTAGCAGGGGAACTCGAGGAAGCCTCCCCTGCGTTACAGCTGGCCAGGAGCCCCAAGTGTACCAACAACTCCTGCCCTGGCCCTGGCAACTATGGGGCACGACCAAGCTATGCACGCCCCACACGCATCAGTTGTCACCCTGCAGCCCACATCGCCGCCCCTACTTCCATATCCGGGGGCACTGCGCCGCCCGCGTCTCGCTGCAGCACACCAGCCCCCCCGCCCAGCCCAGGAAGGCCGAGGAGGTGCGGTTGCCCTGCACGGGCGCGTGGCACTGTGCGCAGGTGGGCATGTCGGGGTGCACGCGCTCCGAGCCCTGAGTGCACAGCAGCCGCGGGTCGGGACCGCCTGCGGGAGGGGCAGGACCGTGTGCTTTAGGGGTTGCGCTGGTGGAAGGGTGGTGCGGTACGAGCGGAACAGGTGGGGCGAGTGGGTGGGAGCGACGCATGCGGTAGCTGATGGCCTCCTCATGGGGCCACACGTGCACGTGCAGCGCTGATGTCATGCGCTGCAACCCGCTGACAATGTGCGTGAGGCACGTACTCATAGGAGGTGGCACTCATCGTGTGCACAAGACGTGCCTGGGAGGGATGTAGCCCTGAACACTGCTAACGTCCTGTTTGTGTACTCGCATGCCGCTATCCTTGTGGGAGCAGCGGAAGGCTTCGGCTGGGCTGTTGATGGACAGCAGTGGCAGGACCGCTTACCCAGCTCGCAGTTGACGAATGTCCGCCACCGCTCGTCCACCTCGATGTAGCGCTCTGGAGGCACGCCCGGGTGCTCCTTACGGAGGCGCAGGATCTCTATGATGGTCTCGAACGCGTCTGTGCGGTAGGCCAGGTCAGGGAGGTGCAACGCGGGGGCTGGACTGAGGTGTGAAGGCAGCACACGAGACACTACTTGTACGTCGCCATACGGCCTGCCACGTCCGTAAACTACATGGCCTACCACTACATGGCAATGTAACGTGCTGCTCACCGTATCTGCCGTCCTCGCCGATGATGCCCCCCAGGCTGCTGCTGTAAAACAGGTGCTGCGCCGCGCAACGCAGCTTGGACTGAGACGGGGGCAGGGGCCGTCGGGGCAGGCAGCAGCAACACAGGGTAGAACGGGCTCAGTTACATGCCCCTGAGCGCTCAAAGTTCTCAGGCGCAATAGCTTAAACGTCTTGATGAGATGCAGCACGGAGTCTGTCGTACAACTACCGTAACCTCATCCGCATACGATGCAACCCATGCGCGGCTGCCCGTCGGCCCTACCTGCATCTCCGCAACCTTGTCGTCGCTGATGTTGCCCAGTATCTCGTGCATGCGGGGTATGTCCCGCTCCGGCACGTGCACGGCGAAGGGCGCCCAGGGCATCTCGGGCTCGAAGGGCTGCAGCACGTGGTCCGTCACCGTCACGGGCAGGCAGCCCATGAGGCTGACCAGCACGTTGCGCTTGCCGTGGCCCCCGCCGGTGGGAGCAAGGCAGAACTTGTGGGACGAGATGTCCTGAGGGGAGCAGGTGATAACGGTGGACGGCATCCAGCTGTTTAGAACAGAAACAGAAACAAGCCGTCCCCGCAAAGCAGCGTGTACAAGCATGGTACGATAAGCCTAGTGGCCGCGCTGTGTGCTAGCAGGACGTGCCTTCAAGCACTCTCTGGGAGCTGCCGCGACTGCCACATGGCGCGGGTGCAGTGAGCCGGGCAGTGGGGTCCTGACGTTGCACCCGTGTCTCTTGCCTTGTGGTACGACTTTGTGGAGGGCACCACCTTGAAGCCCTCCCTGTTGTGGTGCATCATGTACACCTGCAGCGCGGGGGCAGACGGCATCCCCAGCTTCACGGCGGTATCTGCCACGGCGGTATCTGCAAGCGTGAGGTGTTCAATGGGCTGCTAGTAGCAGGGGCGTTGACTACCCGCAGGGTTGGACCGTGCCTGTTACGTCTCGTGAGCGTGCCCTTCAGTACGCATGTAGGGCAACACGTGTCCGGGCACGGTTCCCCAAGGCCAACTGCGATGCTGCTGCAGAATGACCACGCCACATGCACAGGTTGTGCCCATGCAGAAATCTTTGATTCAGACTGGTTCATATGCAGGAAGCCGTTCAAGGTACGGCAGCATCAGCCAGCGCCTCTAATGTAGCCTTCCTAACTGCCTACTCCACCACGCCCCGCTCCCGCGTACCCAGCCACCCACCCGCTGCCGTGTAAAGGCGCTGTAGTCCGGCCGCTTCTCAGACAGGCACGTGCCGTTGGCGGGTGGCTTACGGTCACCGCAAATTCGGCCCTGAAGCAAGGGCAGCCAAGCAACACCGCGCTTAGGAACACAAGGGCTCTGAAACACAGCCGGGGATTGTGCGGAGTACAGCAAACCCGAGGCAGCCCGCAACAATGCACCTACCGCAAAGAAGAAGGTGCCGGGGCGCCTGTGCTCCCCGCGCTGCTTGGACCGTTGCGCCACCAGCGGGTTGAGGGGCGACAGGTGGAAGCCCTGGGAGGTCACCATCACAGGGATCACGATATCCTGCGACGGGCAGGGGCATGCGCCAGGGAGCCCATGTCACCAGTAGCTTCATATGTGCGCGCAGTGCTGCCGTTGTCCGCCCTATGCCACACCCAAGCTGGATTTGGCACACTACGCACCGTGCCAGGAGCGACGCGCATGTGAGTTGCGTGTGGTCTGCCCACCTTCCCCGGCCGGTGTGCCGCCCGCCACTTGCCCGGCACGTGGTCGGTGTGCAGCCCCCAGTGCGTAAGCCACATGGGCTCCCGCAGCAGGGAGCCCAGGACCTCGCGCTGCTCAGGCCGGAACTCCTCAACACCCATGTCACCTGGGATGGCACAGGGAGAAGCAGGCACGGCCGGATCAAGATCAGGGCAAGGAAGCTCAACGGATGATGGCAGGTCGGTCGAGCAGGGAAGTGTGCGTGCCGTGCCACGCGGGCTTTATGAGGTGCGGCTCGACTGGCTTGCCGCACACGGCCAGACAGAAGGGGCAGTGTAAGCGGACTAGCGTAAGCGGAGGTACTATGGTAATGGCCACTGGCTCTTGGGTTACCGGTATGAATTATAATGTGGCGTGTTCCGTTGTCGCGCCGCCAGTACGGCCATGTCCGCTTGACGTACGGCAGGGCCCACGTGGCCAGGTCGCTCGAGATGATCATGCGGGTGTTGATGGGGATAAAGTAGTAGTCTGCGTGCAGGGCGACAGGGAGCGGCACGCAAGCATAACGCGCAAGCATACTGGCACGTTGCAAGGTTCTGCAACAGCATGCTGCCACACCGAGCATACGTATGCCGGCATCCATGCGGCCCCCCACAGCGTCTGTTTGTTTTGACTGAGTCTCCAAGACGGGTAGCTGCCGCGCTCAGAGCAAGCTGCAGTCTTTGACGATAGATGGTACCTCTGGCCGCCTCACCTGCCTCGTCCCCGTCGGCCGTGCGTATTCCCGCCGACATGAGCCGCTGCCAGAACAGCAGGTGCAGCGGCCGGTCGATGCGCCGCACGTTGAACCTGCCAGCCACACAACACCAGGCGGCGCCAGGGAGCAGCAGGCACACGAAGCAGTACCGGTAGGTTGTGCGCGTATTGGTGTGCTTCAGCTGGGCTGGCGCTGCCCGTCGGGCCGTGGCACGCGTGCTTGCACGCCCCTAGGAAGGTCCCCTGGTGCAGTCCCGCCTACACCCAAGCCTGCTCCTTGGCCCCGCACCAATCCTACCCCGCAGCACGCTTCTACCATAGAAGCCGAGCACCCTGCCAGCTACTGGCGGCGCCGCGCCTGCTAAGCCACTGGTAGCCCCCACGCGGCAGCCCTGCGATCCAGCCCGGAGGCGTGTCCCCACCAGCTGGTCATGTTGGGCGGCAGCTCGTACACGTACACCTTGGGCGCCCCGCTGCGCGGCACGTAGCCCTGCCCCGCCAGCAGCTCCACACGGCCGTCGGGGCCGTGGCTCAGCGCGCAGTCCATGCCCCAGAAGCCTTGGCAGGGGGCAGCAACGAGACAGGGTGCAGCAAAATTATCTACCCCACGACGAGGCAACAGGCCACATCCACTGTCGGTGAGGTCATGGCAGTTGGAGAGACACAAGTCGTCTGGGGGCCCACCTGGGTCACACTTGCATATCCCCGCTATGCATCTCCCCCTTCCGTTGCACGAGTTGAAGCAGGGCGACGCCTCGCGGCACTGGCTGAGCGTGAAGCCGTAGTTGAAGCAGATCTCCCTGGGACAGCAGCGTGCCGGCATGCGGCAAGGGCAGAAGAGCGAGCGTGGATTATACCCCGACGGCCAAGTGTTAGTCATTGCAACCCCAAGCATGTCTATTCGCATTCGACGACAACCCTTACATGGCGGAGGAGGGTATAAGCAGCACTGGGCGCTCTGTGCACGGCATCTTCTCCGTACAGCGGTCCACGAGGAGCGCACTGTCTCCCTTGTGCTGGGCCCCGAACCACGTGCATTGACGTCCCCCCAGCTGCCTTACCGGACGGCGCTGTGCGACTGGCGTGTCATGCAGTCGGGCCCGGTCCAGTGGCGTGGGCAGTCGCACCTGCATGTGGGCACAAAAGCAGCAACTCAGCGCCTCAGATCGCCGTTCTGTTGTTGTCGTGGGTGCAAAGGCTTGCCGAATCGTTCTTCTGCGTGTGAAAGCACGGATGCTAAGTTGTTGCTCCAGCAAAGACACGCGTTGCTGCGGTTCCGTGGCCGCTTTGAAGGGGTCTGTGCGCCTTGCAGCAACGACGGCGTGGGTGGGCATGGTGTCGAGCGCAACAGAGTCGAAGGCATGCATCAAACGCCTGAATTTCAAGAACATCGCATTTGCGCGGAGAAGCTCGGCAATACGTAGCAGTCTTAACCAATTGCAACGGCAGATGCGCCCTTCATCACTTGCCTTCCAAGCTCCTCGTTACAGGTGCCGTGCACGTGGCAGCCAGGGCGGCAGGAGCTGTTGTAGGGCACTGGTGGTACTGCCAACGGCGGCCCCTCGCCCAGATCGTGTTCGGACATGTCAAAGCTGACAGGCGTCCGGGCATCGTTTGAGCGCTTCGGCTCTGGTATTACTCCAGGCAGCAGTGTCAGCAGGAGCACCAGCGGCAGCAGCACCCTCCGGAGCCTGCAGTCATGGTCTCCCATTCCACCGAGTCACTTGTAGATATCTTTCATAGCAGATGTTGAAGTCGCGAGGCATCGATAAACTGTGGCTCTCCCACTGGACGACCGCATGCCGTTCAGCGTGGGCGATTTGCACAGGAGTGTTGCGCGTGATGCACTTTGTGTATTCCTATATTATGGGAGAGACGCACGACAGCTACGTGCGTGAACGCGAGCACGTCAACAGCTGGTACCATATGCGTCAATGTGCCCACTTGAAGGCCGCCCGAGTATGGCTAGTAGGCACAATAACTGCTTTGATTACTGTCATGTTGCAAGCTGACGTAGGTAGCTCTGCATCGCGTCGTACACGCGGCTGTAGTAGGGCTGTAGGGCTGCAGGGGCAGCCGGGCAGGCCGCTGGCCGTGTAGGCAGGTGAGGTCTGCACCCTACCCGTACTGAGCTGTGGAGGCAAAAGCCATCCTGTACCCAGCACTGGATGCCAAGTGCCAGGAACTTTATCTTTCGTTGGAACGGCACCCCTGGTAATGCATGTCCTCTCAGCTTAAAAGTGCATGTGCGTCCAGCGCCCGTGTGCCGCCGTTTGTCAACCGGCTTCCAACTTTCACAGACAACCGGCATTACATGACAAGAGCCGGACTTTGTGCACCTGGGGCGCATGTGCGCAGCAGGTGCTCATTTGAAGTACGCTGACTCTAGCCCACATGGCCACGGGCCTCCGATTCGCCTGCCCCTCCCCAAAACCTCCGCAGAACCCCGCCATCATGTAAGACATCCGCCATACGGTAGCAAAACGAGGAGCTCAGAGATTGAACTCAAACCCAATAGCTCGATAGGAAAAGCCCTTGCACTCAGCAGCACACACCATGCTGTCTACGCGCCAAAGTTGCGAGGACACACTGGTGTCCAGCAGTTTCAGCCAGCGAAAGCATGCGCGTGCCAATACCAGCACTAAGTGGCAGGCAGTGAACAGTTCCCTACGACGCGCGTACGCAGACGCACCATATGCACCAACCAAGATTTGCTCACATGCACTCCCGGTCACCCTGCTCACATCCCAGCCCACCCGCACGCGATGCATGGTAAAAAGTCGACCCGAGCACGACCTCTCGACTCTCACCAAGGCATACCCTCGTCCCTCGTCCCGTCCACAGCGTGCTTCACCAATCAAACGTAATGAAAGGCACCGAATCATTGTACCCCCACGCACCCAGCCCGCGCCCAATGCCTGTCAACAGTGCTGTGTTCGCCCCTAGAAGCGGCCAGTACCTAGTGGGCCCTGGTTCATGAAGGGCCCTTTTGCAGCAGCCACATAGCTGCTGACTAACCTCGTTGCTAGCACGAAAGACACAAGGCAGGGTGCACACAGCAGCCGCCGTGCTTGTCGCGCACACGCACAGCTTGCTCTTCCACTGCCTAGATGCCACCCACATTGGGCAGCCCCAAACGTGGCTAAGCCTGCAACCCTTTAAGCCCTCACAGGCGACAGTGCTCTATAGTCCACGTGCTGCTGCAGTGCTGCCCGCCTGCAGCGAAGACCAAAATGCTGTCCGCGCGCCGCAACGAGCATTAGTAGAACAGTCCTCGGTCATAGTATTGATACAAAGCACTAGTTCCTGCTCCCGTTCGTCATGCAAAGCACTAGTCCCTGCTCCCGTTGGCCATGCACGTGCCCATGGGCACACGGCAACGGCAACGGCAACGCGCAACACCGTGCCTCATCAACGACATATCGCAATTCTTGAACCTCTTGCACCTTGAATGGGGCGTCTGTCTTCTCTTCTCAAGAGCACGAGGAAAGCTCTGACCCACCAATGCACCAATGCCGTGAAGTGATAAGCCATGGACTGCACAACGCCTACGGACGGCGGTGAGCCCATGTCCTTGGACCTCTACCTTCCACGTCTCGCGGGCGCGGAAGGTTCTGCAAGGTACGGAAAACCATGGCATGTGAAGTAATTGGTAAGACACGACTGAAGTGAGTGGCACGTGCTGATGCGGCAAGCAGGCACAAGTGCAGCCTGAGCCACAGCCCCTGCTTGCCGAAACCGCAAAGTGCAGTGCAGGGTTACTACGCACACCCAGCCAGTGTGCAACACCTTGCAGCCGCAGCAGCGTGCGAATACACACGGCCGATGCAAGAGCCGCATCCGCTCCAAAACACAGGGAAGCGACCGGCTGGCGGCAAAAGCACCGTATCGGTACTTACCACGCTCATACGCCCTTCTTTGTCCCTAACGCGTGCCAGGCGCTCGACGGGGACTTGGCACGGCCTGATTAGGGGGGAAGAGCAAGGATACCGTCCTTTCAGCACGCCGCTGAATGTGCATCCTGTCCATCCTTTACCAGGCGTACACCGCACAGGAGCGCCTTGCTGGACACACGCCAGGGACGCAGCGTGTGTTTGACCTACGCATTAACCCGTGCCAACAGCAGGGTGTACCCACCGGATGCGGCATGCGCCAGGACCTGCGACTTGCCGACGCCTCCGTTGGATGCCTCCCCGCCGCCCCGCCCCGTCATGCCGGTGCCGCTGCCGTGCCTCCCGCTGCCCCTGCCGTCCCCGTCCCTCAGCAGCATCCGTGTCACCATGCCCTCCACGTCCACATCCGCGGGCAGCTCGGACAGCATGCGCGCGATGCGGTGCGTCTCCGTGCGGTTGCGGGCCGCGAAGGGGCGCAGCTGCAGGAAGATGAAGGCCACCGCCAGCAGCCACGACAGCACCAGGCTGCAGATCTGCAGGTTGCTCACAAGCGCGTACAGCCGCCGGATCTGGGCCAGCAGGGTCTCGGCCATGTCGTCCATGCCCACCTCCACGCTGCCTGCGGGAGGATAGAAGGCGGACGACACAGGCAGCGGACGCTTATGCGGAGTCCCCCTGTACCAACAACCATTCATGCGGACGTGCGCGTTCAATTGCTCCTTCCCTGCAGCGAACAGGATGTTTAGCGCACACGGACCGGCGACCGGCAGCACATCGAGGCAGGACACGGGGCATGCCAAACCGCGGCTGCTCACCCTCTCCCTCCGACATGATGAAGTCCAGGTGCGTGCTGTTGATGGAGATGTTGGCGGGCGGCAGGCGGGTCAGGTACGCCACGTCCTCCATCAGCCGCTCCACCATATGGTTGGTGCCGTGCGTCGTGGCCTGCAACAGCGTTGGGACCTTAGTCAATGGCTACGACAGCAGGCGCAAAATGATGCGCTAGTCGCCATAGGTGTGCAACAGGATGTGGTCACCATGGGTGTGTGTTAGCACCACAGACGGGGACGCTGGTATGTGCCGCTGGCAGGCTGGGCCCTGGGCCGCCTTTTGAACTTACCGCGTAGAACATGTTGTCGGGCGGCAGACAGCTGCCCACCGCTTCACCTGCAGCACACGGCCGAAGGGAGTGTCAAACAGCGTACAACGACCTGGTCTTGGTGGTAAGCGTACCGTGGACAAGCACGCAACGCCCAACGTACTGCACAGCTGGGGACCTGACAACCACAGGGGTACAAGGATGAAAGGCAGGGACTGACTGCACGAGCCCACGACTGCTAGCCCAACAACAAGACTGCAGCGAGCCGCGCTGGTTGAGTACACAATCTACAGCTTACCTCCGATCTGCTCTGGCCCTGCCGCCAAGTCCACGATGCAGCCCGCGAATCTGAAGACCTGGCTCGTCAGCGCACTGTCCGAAAACACCACACCGGACCTGCACAGCTGGAACCGCGGGTCCTGCTGCAACGTGTGGTTGGCGCCGTACAGCAGCACGTGCCACTCGCGCTGCGGAAGATGTAGGAACGGCAGTAGTACGTATCGTGTGAACGCGAGGGAAAAGCGTATGCCCGTGTCTGCTGCACCTAATCTACGGCAGCATACAGGCGGCATACTGTGCCCTCAGTACTCTGGGCCACACTGACATGGGGCTGAAGTTTGCAGGTGGATTGCCACCAAGCCCTGGTCCCCTTTGGCTTGCCATCCGTTCCCTTCCGCCCTACCTCGAACTCCCTGAGCTCGTGCTGCAGCACCGGCTGCAGCATGGCCTTGCCCTCGTCCGTGGCCTCGCTGCCCACGCGCAGGCTGTACAGCATCAGCCGGTGCATGCGGACTACCGTGCTGCTGTGTGCTGACAGCAGCGACAGAGGCATCTCCACATCCGCCAGAAGCGCGTAGCCTGTGGATGTAAGGCAGTCGACACGTCCCAGTAAGTAACAGCTTACCGGCACACCGTATGCAGGTCCGAAAGGCAGGCAGGAGGCAGCGTCGTATGGGGACCTGAGCAGCACACGCGCAAAGCAGCACTTAAGAAACACGTGTAGGCTCATTGTGATCCCTGCTCACCGACGGCGTACAGGACGCAGATGAGCACGCCCCACACCACGAAGGGCGTCAGAAGCGAGATGGAGTCGTGGTTGCTGGGCACCAGGAGCCGCTGCTTGGCGTTGCTGCCGCCACGGGAGCGGCTCTTGAACAGGTTGCTCAGGCTGCGCTTGGGCCCTGTGGCGGGGCGGGGAGAGGCGTGATGGATTGGTGTTGATATCGTGCAAGAGCAGATGCGCTGGCGGACGTTGGTTGACCGTCGCCAGCGCGTACCACGCATCATGGCACCAGTGGGGTAACGTGTCAGCTGCAGTACGACGAATTCAAGATGGTTTGAACAGAAGCCAGTCCGTGTACTGACCACGTAACAACCCAGCCCACCTTTGCTGCTTCCGGACTGCGACAGCTTGGGCGGGGGCGCGAGGTGTATGGGCTGCTGGTGTTGCTGCGAGGTGTCGCTCTGCTGCTCGTTACGGGGCGGCGGGTTTCTGTCCTCGTGGTCATCGTCGGAGGACTCCTGCAGCAGCAACAAAGCTTGCTATTTGTTACATGTGGCAATGCACGCGATGCCATCGCCTGAAGTGCACGTGGCGTGGGGGCACCCAGATCTGCTTTCTGCACGCACCTCCCCGTCAGAGTTGTCCATGACGGAAACGCTCTTGGACGCCAGCGCCCTCAGCAGCCCCACCGGCAGGATCATGAACAGCGAGTACATGCCGTAGCGCTGCTGAGAGACGCGCCGCTGCAGCCACCACATGTACAGCAGCAGCAGCACGCACACCGCGCCGCCTTGAACCACCAGCATCACCAGCTGCAGCCGGTTCACCTGCGGACAAGAGCATCAATCCCGCGTGTGTAAACGTATGCAGCAATATAACGCATGATAGCAGCTCACGGTGAAGCGCGTAAGCGGCACCGGATGCTGGCAGGTGTGAGCCCCAGGACCGTCCATAGCCTAATCACCCCATGGGGACTAAGCTAACAATAATCCAACTTGCCCGCTCCCCAACGCGCTGGGCCATGCCTTGGGCCACAGCCGCCGTTCCGGCAGCTGCACGTGTACGTCAGTGCCAGCCTAGGTACGCACCCCGTTTGAGGCCTTCACTGCGTCCCGTGTCATGCCGTGCATGGCGTCGATGTACCCCTCGTACAGCGATAACGGCCCGTTGGTCATGCAGTAGCGGTAGGCGTCCATGTCCGACAGCGTGCCGTGCACTGGGCCCCACTCGTCGTGCGTGTGCTGCACCTCCTGCGCGCGCTCGATGAAGCGATTGCCGAGGTCCCACAGCGACGTGTTGACGTACTCCACACGGTAGGGTTGCACCCTATAGTCACACGTGCATGGCGAACTCAGCTTAGTAAATGGAGCAGGCGAGGTCTTGCCCGCAGTCCCGCCAGCCAGAACGTGCCACGGTTCCAGTGCAACGTCCATGGACGCAGGTGGCTGCGTACGGTATGCACTCGGAAGATTGCGAGAAGAGTGAGTACAGGCGCCGCATTGCATGTCAGGCCTCAAGCCTCACCCGTAGAACGCTGTCTCGTTCCGCACGGGCTTGTTCCAGACGTCCTGATCGCTGTCCGGATTGTACGGCAGGGTTGGGTCGGGCCGCTGGTTGCCAACACCTGGAGGGGCGATATTGGTTCCTTAGCGTGACCCTCACCTCCTTCGCCCTCAGCCAAGCAAACGTGCTTCCCGTATGCCTGCAGATGTCAGGGAATGCACTTCACACGTACCGCCGCGCCAATTGCCAGACGCCATGCACCTACCGGCATACAGCGATGTGTGCAGCCGTGCGAAGTCGTCTATGCGCGCCAGCAGGTCGGCACTCAGAACCCCCACGTCCTCCGCCTTGTAGTAGCCCAGGGTGGGGAGCACGCCCTCGTAGATGTTGTTCAGCTTCTGCAAGACCATCAAACACAGCGGTATAGGCTTGCCGCATGTCGTCCACGGGCTGTCATTGCCACCATGACGAAAATGGGATGGTAGATGAACTGGTTGCAGGTGTTGCCAGAGTACTGGTTACCTGTTCCAACAACGAGCATGTCACCTATAGCCGCCCCAAAATACAATGGCAAAGCAGATAACAGGGCCCACCTGCATCCTGATGAACATCTCGTGGGCACGGCGAATGGCCTGTCCGCCGTGGGTAATCGTATCCAGGTTCCCAATCTGCATGTATTTGCACAGGGTAAGGCGCACAGTATGTTTTTGAAGGCGTGTGAGAAGACCAGCATACACGGCAACCTGCAACATGACCGTACCAGCCATTGGTCAAGTACAAGCAGCACCAACAAGACCGTAGTCGTTGCCCATGCTGCTGCCACGTGTGCACGCACCTCCCGGTGCAGCAGGACCGTCAGCAGCACGAACGCCACGAGGTTGGTCAGCAGCTGCGTCACGTTGGCCAGCAGCGCCTGCCACTGGAAGTCCGTGGCCGCGCGCTGCACGCTGGGCGAGCTGAGCACCTTGAGCAGCTTGCGGTAGCGCTTGCCGCGCCGGTAGTCCGCCTGCGGCAAGCCCGCGTCCATGCCCTCCGACACGCCCGACACGCCGGACGTGTCGCTGCCGCCGTCGTCGTCGCGCTCCGCAGCCTCCTGCCCCTGCGACAGCCGCTCCACGCCGGCGGCAAACGCAGCTGCGTCGTACCCGCCGCCGTTGCCCCCGCCCCCGCCGGCGTCGCCTCCGCCAGCAGCAGGGTCACAGTCCTGCAGGCGCCTAACCACGGAGGAGCGCCTGCTCCTGGGTTGGCTCTCCCTGCTTGAAGCTCGTCGCATACTAGGGGTGGCAGAGTCCTGGCCGCCCAGGCTCCCAGAGCTGTGCCGCCCGGACCCCTTGACAAGCCCCGGAGCCGAAGCCCTCCTGCCCTTGGACCCTGCAGCCGAGTCATTCGCGGTGCCGCCCCTCCGGCTTGCGGAACTTTGCGGTCGAAGGGGCCTCTGGCTTCCCCTGCCCCGTCCGTTTCCGTCGCTGTCGTCGCTGCTCTCCTTAGGTGCTCCACCGCTCGACCTCCGCCTGCCCTCTGACTCGCTGCTTCCGCCGCTCAGCTCCGTCACGTCCTTCAGAAGCCCCTTGCCGTCCCACATGTCGCCCAGCTTATCCACAACCGCCGGGGGCGGGACCGCCAGCACTTTGCCAGTGCTGCTGCCGATGCCGCCGTGCTGCCCTCCTCCCGGTCGCCCAACGCGGGGTGACAGAGCGTTCCGCATACCACTGCCGCTGCCCTCCCGCACGCCCTCCCCGTTCAGTGCCCGTATCATGCCAGGCGAAGGCGAGCTGCCAAGCGTCCGGCCTCCCAGCTGCATTGGAGCACCCCTGTCCGCAACCGCAAACGGATGCGGCTGGGAGGCTGCTACGTCTGCCGGGCGAGCGTCGTTGCCAGGCAGGCCCCTTAGCGGCAGCTGCATTTGGGACACCTCCCCGTGGTAAGTAGCCCACAGGCTGCTTTTGGGGTCCGAGTTGTCTGTGCTGAGTATAAACGGTGGTGTAACGTAGCCGCTGCCTGATACCTGGATGTCGTTCGCAGGTGGCGGATGCCCAAGAGCCATGCCCTGCGCCTGCTCCCCAAACACCGGGCTCAGCTCGATCGGCGCGAGGCCCACTGCCGCTTTCACCTTCCCAGGCTCGCCAGCCCCGTCCATGTCAACGGACGACAGCTGCCTAAGCGGTGCGGCCGCCCAGGAGTGGTTGGAGTCGAGGCTCCTTCGGAGAGACGCTGCGTTCCGCACTTGTCCTGACGTGCGGGCCTTGGGGCCCTCAGCCACATGGACGCTTGGCGGCGGCTGCTCTCGCACACCCGCGTGCACGGCGTCCCCGCCGCCCTCCATGGCTTGCGCATCCAACCCGGGCCATGGCCCGTCGGTTCCGGGTGCCGCCTGCTGGTCCTCCATCATCATGTGCCTCTGCGCCTGCACGCTAGCCAGCAGCGCCTCCCGGCTGCCCATGTGCGGTTGACGCGGCTTGAGCACCACGTAGGTGCGGTTGGGCGCCGACTCTCGCACCACCGCCTGCATGCTCAGCGGCAGCGGCTGGCCGTCCGCGTGGCGCCCGCACACCTGCAGCAGGAGGTCGGTGGGCGAAGTAAATGTTGCAGCCAAGAGTAACTGCGTCCATATCTTGAAGCATTGCAGTTTCACGGCATGTCGGTCACCTGCCCTAGGGTTGCGGATGGCAATACGCGCCTTGCACACGGGCTCACCTGTCTTAACGCCCCGACCTTGTTGCTCTGCTTGGCCGTGGTCTTGAGGCCGCCCCTTTTGGCGGTGCCCGGGTCGTGGAACAGCCCCGCCACGGAGCGGTCGGGCAGGTCCAGCAGGGAGGGCAGCGAGGCGGACTGCAGGCTGGACGTGGGGACGCCGAACACCAGGCCTGCAAGACGCCACGAGCAAAGAGGTGAAAGGAGCAAACAGGCCAGAGAGGAGCCAGCTACATGGAGCAGTTATCAAGCGCCCTAACTCGCGGCGCTAAGTCCCATAACCTTTGCGCTTGCATAAAGCTGCTAGTACCCCATATTCGTGCTTGCGCCTTTGACATCCGCACACCAAGTACATGCGGCATGAGCCTCCCAAGCTAAGGTAAACCCACCTGGCGGCACCACCTCGTCTCCCACAAACGAGATAATTGTGTTGTTGCCGTCCACCTCCGCCACGGTTGTCATCAGGTCCGTGCGCCACAGGCTAACCCGCAGCACCACCACCCGCGCCTCGTCGTCCGCATCCGCCAGCTGGTCATCCCCCGCCTGCCCCTGGTGCTGCTGCCCCTGCTGCACCCCGGTCTGGGAGGCTGGCCCCGACATCCCGTGCCCGCTACCCCTCACCCCCAGGCGGCGGCCCTTGTGGCCCATCCCTGTTTCTGTGCTCCCTGGTGAAGGGGTCATGCGGGAGAGGAGCATAGATGAGTCGACCTGAGCACCACCTCCTGGCAACAGCGGGCCCGCTCCCGGGCCCTGCTGGGCGTTCCGTGCCGTCATGATAGACCCTAGCAGCAGCTCCTCGGGGTTGATGTTGAGCGTGGAGGTGCTGTTGGGCCTGAACAACGCGCGAGCAGCAGCACTACCCAGGGATGCAGGGTACGTTGGCGGCCGACCCAGGCCACCGCTGGACTGCTCTACTGACTCTCCCAGGGGTCCTGGTTGACTCCGACTTGCCGTCTGCCCATCGGCTGGCACGCTCTCCTCAGGGAGCCACTCCTGCTGCAGGGCCGTCGATGGAAGCTTGAGCGTTTCAGGCGGCGCGTCGGGGGTAAACGGCCGCGGGGTGGGCGTGCTGGACCGCGCAGCAGTGGACTCAGCCGCACCCCCGGCACCAGGGGCATCCATGTGTGCGCCCCTGGGGTTGCCCATGCTGCCTGCGCTGCTGCTGCTGCCAACGGTGCGGCGGTAGGCTGGCGGCGCAAGGGTCTCCAGCAATGCGCTAGCCTCTGGGCCCAGGCCCCGCGGGCACATGTCGCCCGCACTCTCGCGAGTGCTGGATTCGCGGCCCCCTTGCGCTCCACCTCCCGCACCACCACTTCCTGACCCGGCTGCGCCTGCACCCTCAGCTGTCAGGCCAGGGGCGTGACCCCCGTTGGCCGAACTCTGCTGCATGCGCACTGCGCGCGGCTGCCTGCGGGTGGCGAACCTTATGGCGTCGTAGTCGGGCGTCATGAGCCCTCCCACGTTGCCTACAGCACCTGCCTCGTCAGGTGCTGCGCCTCCCTCCAACGCCGAGGGAGAGGCGCCCACGGCAGCGACGGCACCAGCGCCCATGCCGCCCATACCGGCGGGGTAGTGCTGTGACATGACGCTGCTGGCTCGCCTTGTGGCCGCCGGCCGTGACGTCCCGCTCACAACCATGATGCCCCCGCCCGGCGCCTCGACCGCCACCCAGCTACTCCGCCTCGCCTTTGGGGCTATGATGGACAAGCGCCTCTGGGCGCTGCCACCCACAGGGGCCGGTGGTCCGGGCAGCCCTCCGGCACCACTGTTGCCTGCGGTTGGCTTTAGCCAGGGCGCGTTTGCTGGTGACCCAGCACCCATCCCGTCTGTGGTTGCAGGCACGCTGCCTAATGCTGGGCCACCGGGCCCACAGGCGTCAGGCGTGCGTCCTGCCGCAGCTGCTGCTGTGCTGCCCGCAGGAAGCATGTCGTGCGCGCCGCCCCCCACCGCCCGGATGGCGTCCGTGTCCAGCGACGCCTCTATCTCCATGACGGCCGCCACGGTGCGCTTGGCCATCACGGCGTCCCGCATGGGCCCCAGCGCCGCCAGCTCGACCTCGTCCATGGGCGGCGTCACGCCCACGCGCCACGAGCAGCCGCCATGCTGCATGACCCTGCAAAGTGTACAGCGGGTCCTTGCTGCAACCGAAGCAATGCAGAAGGCCGTGCCCACGCTCTGCGGGCATACCTGGCACGCGCTGGACCAGCGTGCATGGCACACGAAGTCAACATGACTACTTACCTGCCATCCAGGGCCAGTGCCATCCCCTACAGCCGCCATCGGACAAGCACGAGTTCCCGATACCAGGAAGCAGCCCAGTCCCCCGCGGGCTGCTTACTTGGTTATAAGCATGGCCAGCAGATCCGCCACCGGCAGCTCCTCCTCCTCCTTGTCCTGCCCCCCGCCTGGGCCCCTGCCTGTGGGCCTCAGCGTGGCTACGCAGTCCGCCAGGCTGCGCCCCAGCAGCTGCGCAGGGCTGAACCCGAACAACCACGCCGGGCCATCCTCCACCTCCGTCACGATGCCGTCCGCATCCACAGTCAGCACCAGCCGCCGGTCTGCCAGCGCCTCCTCGCGGCTGCTGGGGTGCACCTGCACCACGTGCTGGGCGGCGTCCGTGCCTGCGGGACAGGGGAACAACCGCCTTAGACAACGTTGGAGCGTAGGCAGGCAGGCCCCCACACTAAGCGCGCCCGTCAAGAGCCATCACCAACCATTCCTTGAGAACTCAATCAGGATGCATTGCTCAGGTGCAACATGGTGAATGGCGGCGTACTAAAAAGTCAGGTGCGTCCATAAGGTGCCAGTGTGCGAGCGATCAGCATTCCATGATGTACGTACCTCCATCATCCGACTCGTCCATGCTGGTGATCGCCATCCTGTAGTACCCCTGTATGCGGTGCGACGCGCCCAGCACCATGGCCATGCCCGTGCGGCAGCTGCCGGGGGGCGCCATGAACTGCCCCGGGCCCGCCTGGCTGCTGTGGCTGCGGATCCACGCCTCGTGCAGCGTGCCCCACGGCTGGGGCATGATGTCGCCAATGGGCTGCCGCAGCAGCGCGGAGGGCACTGTGCCCAGCGCGCGAGCCAGCTCGCAGGAGATGTACCTGGAGGAGAGATGCCACGAGGCGAGGCAGGGCAGGTCAAACGTGCACAGGTAGTTGCTGCACGGTAACAGCAATACGCGACAATACAGTCAATATGCACTAGGTGTGTGGTACAGCCCCACGCCGCTTTGCTGCAGACAGCTGTCCTAACCCACACATATGATCCGCCCGCTAGGAACCGACCATGACCTCGCTCCCGTGTCAACCTTTCTCTGTTTCATGCCTTGTACATCCCACATCCTGCTACACACCTGATCCGGCCGCTTGCCCCGGTGAGCACCAGCATCTGCGGCGGCCCCACGCGCCGCAGCGTCACCTCCACCATGCATTCCGTGCCGATGCCCATCCGCTGCATCGTCACGCTGCACTCCACGGGCTGCGAGTACTTGTGCAGGAAGAACACGGACGCCACGTGCTCCGTCAGCACCTGGCTCGGTCCCAGGGCCACCGACCCGTGGTTCGAGGTCTGGCCGGCAGCGGCCGTGGGGCTGGACGGTAGGCCCAGGCTCTTGCTGCTGAGGCCGCCTGCGCCCACGGCGCTGTAGCCGGTCTGCGTTCCCTCCCGTGTGCGCTTCTTGGCGGCGGCGCTGGTGTCGAAGGTGGCGAGCGCCCTGGACACACGGTCATGGCACGGCACAGCTTTCACTTAGACAGGTCCAGAATGCAATTACGGCAGCTTCCGCGCAATCTTGAAAGCAGAGTTATGCCTTGGGAGGCAGTACGACAAGGGTACGGTACACGCTGCCCCTTTGTACGAACAGTCGTCCGCTTCAGAGTTACGCCCGATGCGTCAAACCCGATGCGGCACCGGCTTATGCAGTACACTAACCGTCGGGCACAGGGCCCTACCGGAACCCCACCGCCCCCCCTTGACTCACGCCCTAACGCCCTCCGCCTCCTGCAGCAGCGCGCCCACGTCCTTGCCGATGATGTCCCCCAGCTCGTGGCCCAGCCACTCGTAGAAGGGCAGGTCCATGGCGGTCACCACGCCGTTGGGCAGCAGGTACAGGTGCGCCTCGTTGGGGTCCACGGCCAGCGGCTCAAGCACGCCCATGAACACAGAGTCTGTATGCAGTTGGTGGCGCGGGTGCACAAAGCTATCATCAAGGGGAGTAGCTTCAATAGGGCCACTCTCTTGCCGCATGCCGGGTGCTGACTCCGTCACGTGCGAGTAGGGCGGGTTGCCCGTGCGGAATGACACTTTACGATGGAGGAGCAAGACCCGGCTGCACTATCTTGGCCAACGCAGGCATGCAAGCACACACGGACAGGGCCGGCCACATGGTGCTTCGCCCCCCGGAAGCTCTGTGCGCCGGGGCGCTCAGTCTCGAAGAGTACCCACCCTCCGTTGCTCCCGACACCTTGGACACGGCCAGCTTGACGGGCAGCACGTAGCGCGCCTTGTGCAGCGCCACCACTGTGTTGACGGAGGAGAGCACACACTCGCGGCCCGTCTGGATGTACTGGCGGATGTAGCGGTTGTGTCGCTGGCTAAAGGGCGGCGGCATGATCATGTTGATGTTCTTGCCATCCAGCTCTCCCTTGCCGTAGCCGAGCAGCGAACAGGCGTTCTGTAGGCACAAACCATGAGGGACATGTTGCCAAGGACTCAGCGTTTGATTCCAGCGAAGCCCTTGGCCTCGCCCCACCACCATAGGTTCTCTTCGTGCTCCTCCTTGTGGCCCATGGCTCTCTGGACGCGCCCACTGTGCGGCCTGGAGCTGCAACAGGGAACATTCCCCTTCATAAAGCGCATGCAGTTGAGGCTAAGCATCTGGCCCTCCTGTAATAGCAATACTTTATAGGCTGGGCCCGTCAATGCCTACCTTGTTTGCCGTCTGAATGATGCCTGCCAGGGGAAAAGCAGAAAGGCGTGGGAAGCAGTGTAAGCGTAAGCATTACGCGATATCTCACATACATCTGGAGCCCTGATGCGACGCGCCACCCAAGCTGCCAGTGGACATGACAGGGGCGGACCCCATTGGGTCCTACGGACATCCCACAGTCACATGCACTGACTACTGCAGCTGGGATGCAAGGGCCATATGGGCGAATACCCTACTGCGCGTGAATGTTGGCGCTCCGACCCAAGGCCGGCATGTGCAATAGGCCCGCACCTGCGCTGTTGATGATGAACACCACGTTGATTCGCTCGTCCACACGGTGCAGCAGGTTGCCGCCGCCAGGCTCCCCGTTCTCCATGCCCATCACCGCCATGGTTGCCTCGTCCTGCTCCTGCTGCTCGCGCAGCTTATCGGCCTCGCTGTGGGACGCAAAGGGCAGACAGCGTGCATTTTCACCTTGAATCCTGAGCAGCACAGTACACTTTGCAGACGCAAAGGGCACCGGTCCGCGCATGACATTGAAAACAGACCACCCATGCATGGCTTTCACGCAGCACAGCTTGTCAGACGTGTGGCAGGGACGTGCTTGCACCTAGCTTACTCCATCGAGTGTTACAGCAGCCGCACCTGAAGTACTTTGCCGCCTTCCAGGGGTTGTTCTTTACAGCCTCAAGGAACTTGCCGTAGCCCCGCATGAGCTTGGGGCTGGCGGGGTAGCGCTGTAGGGTGGCCTTGTAGATACCCTCGGCCTGCATTGAAGGGCGCACAGCCAAAGCAGTTGAACGGCTCAGCGTTCCCGCGGCCCATTCCTTCCGGAACGCAACCTCAGACGCCCAAGCAACAAACTTGAGCGAGAAATTGCTCCGCCAACAGTATACAAGGTCATCAGGTGCAGGCCTTACCACGTTGACGGACTTCTCGATGCGCATGAGCGCCTTGGACAGGCTGGTGAAGGACACCTGGTTGTGCAGGAGGAGCTGCCAGAAGCTGCGGATGGCCACCAGCGCATTGCGGTGCGCCCGCATTACCAGCCTGTGAGCAAGGGGCGCCAGTGTGATGGCTTACCCGGGCCTAAGCCACCAGGGCAGGGCAGATCAGCGGCTGCCACAAGGCGCACACGTCAGCAACGACTGCGTCTCTATGTGCTCGCAGTGGGCTGGTTGTTGCCTCAGTGCACTACGTACTTATGGTTCCGCTGGTACTCGACGTACGACACCAGGTCGACGCTGCTTTCACCGCTTTTGGCGCCCGCGGACCGCTGCATGTGCTCCTGCGGGGGAAGCACGACCGCAGCACCAAGACGGTGGCAGCGTTAGTCGCTGTAGCCATACCTGCAAACACTCCTGGGTGCTTTGCGGCATGTAAGCGCACCTGCTCCCTGACGAATATGGCGAAGCGCTCCATGATATTGGGGTTGCACTTCTTTGCCGCCTGCAGCTGGCTGTAGCCCGTCTGGGTGGATTCCGTCACGTCGATGAGCAGGTTGGAGTACAGGATGAGGACGTAGGCATTGTTGGGGAAGATCTGCATGCCGGCCTTGATGATAATCTCGGCCTGGGGTAAAAACCGACAAGGAGGTAGGGCTCGTTGAACGGTACACTGTCGACCGATCGGGCGAAGCAAGGCTAAAAGTATGAGTTCAAAGAGAGCGCTGAGGCTGGCATTCCATGATCCTGGTCGCTTGCAAGCCAACACCGCTCCACGCACCTCCTTGGCCGCCTGCCTATCCAACACCTCGTGGTGCTGGTCGGTCCACTTGCGGCACACGCGGGCTGCAATCTCAACCTGCAGGGCGCGTTACGACGGCGATCAGCAACATCCGAGGAGCAATGGGTGAAGCCTTGCAGCACAGCTGGTATATGTGGACGCCTATTATCAAGCCCACCAGCCTTGCAGCGGTCCCACCTCCTTGGGGTCCAGGAACTTGTAAATGCGGCGCGCCTTCAGGCCTGGGGTTGCGTTGCGGTACCGCATCTGCACAAGCTTGCTCCACCACTCCAGCCGCATGTACGACACAGCGCCCCCGAGGATGATGATAGGCACCAGCAGGCCGAGCGTGACGTTTGTGGTGCGTGCGAAGAAGCGTTGGTCCGCCTGCAGCAGTAGTGAAAGCCATCCTCGGAGAAGCGCCGCTGGCGCGCATACGGGTACAAGGACTAACAGTCCCGCACCGGTACACACTTCGCCGCGGTGCAGCTTACCCGGAGCCTCTACCCACGTTTGAAACCGATCAAGCCGCTGCACCAGAAGCAACGGGTACGACGCACGCGGCGTTTCCCAACCCACCTCGTCATGGAATACCATCACCACACCGCCGAGCGCCACGGCACAGATGCTCAGGTTAAGGCCCACACGCAGGTGGTTGACCCACGCAAATAGGTGGGGTTCCTGCCGGGTGCAGCGCAGCGGCGAACGCAGGGTCAAAAGTGATGTCTTGGCGAGGGCAGCAGGAGTGAGATTGCGGCGGGGAGATAAAAGGAACAGGCACTACCACCGCCACCAGGCTCAACGCAGGTCCATGCATATGTACCACATGTACGCACCCATTTGAGGTACATCCACGTGTGGTAGAGGGCCAGCAAGAGAAGGAAGATGTTCTGCACTCGGTTCCACCCGATCCCGTATGTGCACACGGTCATGAGAAACTTGATAAAGAAGGCGCGGACCTGGGGTGCGGTGACGACATGAGGTAAAGGGTGGCGGGTCACGCACACGATCGGGGAAGACGCGCAGAGTACCGTGAGCGTTCAGGCAGAAGAAATGCAGCACGTCCGGCAACAGCTATGATGTACGAGGCAGCATGAGTAGAGTCACCCCGTAGCCCACACGCACTGGCCAGTACTCGCGTGACACGCACGTGCTGGACATATCAACAGTGCCTTCCCGCCTGCGCTTACTTCCACAGTGCTGTTGGCGGTGGCGTACAGGTTACGGGTGGTGGGGTTGAGCTCGAAGTCCTGGCACAAGGAGGGACAAAGGAAGCAGCCCGTCGCAACCGTAACTTCTGGTATGCTGCTTGAAGACGCGCAGCAGTACCAGGAAACAATGTGCTTGCCCCCGTAGAGGTCCTTTGCGCTGATGGACAGCTTCGAACACCTGAGCTCCTGTTGCTACACGTCCGCCTCGGACTTCGCCACAAGGCGGGTTTGCACTGTACAACTGCAATGCCGAGTATCTTGCACCTAAATCACCAACCAGCTTCCAAAGCAGCGACGCAACAGCGCTTTGTCACCCGGCACGGCCAATCATAACCCTCTTGCTTACCGCCATGAGGTTGGTGAGGGCCATGGTCAGGTACAGCATCAGAGCTGCACCCGCCACCGCCATGTGGATCACGTGCGGCATGTCAGAGCACACTGCGGCAGAAGAGGGTGAGGGCACGGCGAAGGGTAACGCGTACGACACCCGCACGTGCACAGTAGCAACAGCCCCGCCCATCGAGACCCGCCCAAGATCGACACGGCTCTGCGCTCAGGACGCGGCCAACATAGCAACAGCCTGGGCAAAAGGGCAGAACCGACTTGGAGGGCTGCACGGCCCGAGCACAATTGCCGTCCCATGTGCTCACCCACGGTGGGGAAGACAGAGAAGGTGTTCCGCAGCGCCTTCGGGTAGCCCAGCCAACGGCCTGTGGAGTGCGGGGCGGGATACGTTGCAGCGCCTATGCTTTTAGGGGCATAGGCGTGTAAACGACACCGAGAGACAGGATGACCATGCACCCGTTTCCCTGAGCTTGCGATTGCACTGCTCGCCACCTAGAGGCACTGCCCACATATGCTCGCACGAGCACGGGCCATGTGCTTCACCGACTGCGGTGGTGCATGGCGGGGGTCGCCAGTGCCGTTGCCATGCACGTCTAGGCATGTCCGCTGCCACGGCGCAAGGACGTCAGCCCAGGTCTGGCATTGGCCATATGCTTACAGTCGAAGGGCAGCTGCAGCAGCGTGAGGGTGGCCACGTCCAGCGTTTGGAAAAAGATGTTGGCGTACACGCGGAGCAGCTTGATGGGCCTGGGGGCGGGCAAGAGGTAGGAGCGCAGACGACGAACATGGGGTAAAGCTGCATGGAGATCTGCGCTGTGCGTGACCTGGGTCTTGGCCAAACTATATTCTACACAGATATGGGTGGAGCCCAGCCGCGGGTATTGGGTATTGGGGTCATGCAAGCCTTTGCTGCCACGTGTCCGGACCTCAGCTCCACGCATTGCTTTGACCCACATGCGGCACAGCAGCCTGCCCTGCCGACACTTCACCGGGTCGGCCGTCCACCACCGGCAGCCGGCTTAACTGCAGCCCCTCATGCCAATGCTGTGTCATGAGGCGACTTGTCCCTCGCCTCCGGCCGCCCGCACCCACCACACTGCTGGGAAGCTCCTGTTCCTGAAGCACCACGCCACCCACGCCGACAGCGCCACCGCCACCATCATCAGCCCAATCATGGTGTACAGCGCGGCCAGGAACACCGCGTAGCCCTGGAGGGAGACGGCCAAGGGGCATGCGGTCCGGCGTGACGGCACGTCTCCATGCAGCACGTGTTAACCCTTGATCAGGCAAACAGCTTGACCCATATGCCGGCCTGTGACGCCCCAGCATACTGTACGGCGTATGCCATGCGCGCTCGGGCAGTCACGCACACACGTACCCTGGGCGCGAGGAGGTCCGCAAAGCGAAGGTACCGAACCCATTTCCAGAGCCTGTGGAGGCATGGCAATCAGGAAGGCATATTGCACAGGGAGCAGTCGTCACAGGCAATTCAGGGAGACAGCGTCTCGCAGCTACTGCCAAGTAAGTGTGTCCTGTGCCAGCAACGGCAGTACGGTAAACAACAGCGAAGCGCTGTCGCCCCCCGTACCATAAGTCCTGGTCAAACACCCATCCGTCCGCCGGCTTGAAGACCAGCGCAAACAGCTGCACGAAGTCCAGCGCCAGCTTGACCAGCAGGAAGCGCAGGCCCGTGTTGTAGCGCTCCTTGACGATGGTGAACAGCACACCGAACAGCGCATTGTCGATGGACTGCGTGGAAAGCGGTACAGCAGTTACTTAGTTGAGGGGGCCACGCCACACGCAAGGCACGGCGAGAAGGGATCAGGGGCACGCGGCTGACTGGCGCGAGGGGGGCCGCGGAAGGGCCAGGGCCATGTCTCACCCATTCGACTCAACAGGGGCAGGAGGAGCCCTAAAACAAAAAAACCAAAAAAGATAAGTTGCATTGCATGGCCTGGTGCCCGTCGTGTTTCTAAACACGCACGACGATCTGAGGTCCAGGCCTCCGCGGGGTTCAAGTCCCCAGTGAGTGAGTAGATGCTGTGTGGGTGCTCCAGGCGGTGAGGGCGCTGGTGGTTGGCCGAGTGTGCACCCCTGCATCACAGGCGGTAATTTAAGAGGCCCCGGTGTGCAGGCAGGCCTGCATGTTTTGTGGTGCTGTGTGGCACTGTCTGACGGTAAGACTGCCTTCTGCTGTCCACCCTGTGCGCATTGCCATGCTTGCGTGCGAGTCTCACCTCGCTGAACGACAGCAACTCCGACTGACCCACATCTTCCAACCTGCAGCCCCGGGCCGTTAAGCAAGCAGCGTGAGTAATGTCAATGTCAAGTCACCAGCACCAGCACGTCTCCCAGCATGTCATACCAGTGTGCTCCCGGCGCGGTGCACCTAGGTCCACGTCCCCCGCATGGCTACCCCGGTCATGGCAGAGGGACAGTCGAGAACGACCGCAAGTCACGCGATCCTGTGCAATCAATATCACGGCTGACAATCCTCCTTTGCAAGCAGAATCGTCCAAAGTCCAGCAACCGCCACAACACGGTCGCATGGAGGTGACAGCCAAATGCTCACCGAGAGACTGCAGAATCCCGGCTTGGGGCGGAGCTGAAGCTTGATACTGAGCGCTTTGACACACTCCCAGGCATGCCTGACTGCCTTGGCGAGAACCTCCTCTGCGTTCTTACGGCCCGTTAACAAGAGCTTACAAACGCGTTGGGTGGCATGTGTGTTGGATGCCTCATTACAATTTTGCGAAGCTGTTGTAGCGCAGCAGCCCTCGTCGGCATGATGCAATGCTGCGCTACTCTGTGGCGTCAAGGTACATGTTTGGGAGCACAGTCCATAATAGTACTTGGCGTAGCATATGTGTGCGCACGGGAAGCCCGCACTTTGCCGCTGGTAACCGGTTCCCGTAGAGGCGGTACCTTTCTACGGGACTGCCACACGGACTGCCAGACAAAAACACAGAAGCGGAGAAGCAGACAGGATACACGTTTCTCAGGTATGCTACAACCTTCAGACATGAAATGGTAGTACGGTGTTCGGTGCACCGGAGACCTGACATTTGTGACAGTCACGCCGATAGGCTAACTGTTGCCGACGTGCACTCCGGTCCTCGCGGTTCGCCTGCCTGGCACACAAGGATCTTCATCATGGCATCCCTGCCGCGATCCATTTCCGCCTTTGAGCCTAGGCTTCGTCTCATTGTGCTGGCAGGGGAGTGGAGTGCTGAGGAAGCGCACGTACCGGAACGGGCTCACGGCACGTGCACGCCCAGGGGACCCCTGTGCACAGCAGTACAGGTGCTGATCGAACTTCAGGTGCTGATCTGTCAGCATTCACAGGAAGGGGACTCGTTCGTAGCATTTTGTACTCTTTGTGCGGTACACTTCCCAGCACAGCGCCCTGCCCGAACAATGCACGTTGCAGGATAGGTTGCAACATAATGGATGAGAGCAGAACCGATCAGAGGGAACAGCGCAGGGGAGTGCCCCCGAGACAAAGCGTGTCCACTATGGAGCCTTGCATGGAATCCTAGCACTCCTGTTATGGGCAGTCAGCAGCTCAGCAGCTCGCACCAACATATCAGCTCGTGTAACAGGCCTCACGCCATCAAGTGTTCGGACCTTTTTTTTTTTTTTTTTTTTTTCTGTGGAAAGGTTTACAGGTAAGGAGACGGGAAGGGACAGGCCAGCGGGAGTC
>VFQN01000575.1_pt1 | contig 67342 bp, 90 predicted proteins | sample 3512371 | NCBI WGS metagenome assembly VFQN01 (sample SAMN10412370, study PRJNA504923) | tailings metagenome | isolation source: Replicate 2 from Balatoc abandoned mine | place: Philippines: Itogon, Benguet | collected 2017-08-28 | reverse complement strand
CTAGACAACGATACATTCGCCGCGGAGAGGATACGCTGGAGCGCAAGCGCGGAGCCGGGAGGCGCACGACAACGCGGACGCTATCGCAGTGGGTCAAAAATTTTACTGCGACACGTGGAGCCTTTTCAGTACTATTTACTTTAGTAACTTCTTTCCCCCCCTACTGCGCCGCCAGCTGATCGCCAAGAGCCTGCCGCTGGACGAGATCCACGGCCTGCGCCAGATGTTCCTGGAGCTGGACGCCGACCGCAGCGGCACCGTGTCGCTGGCCGAGCTGCGGCGGGTGCTGGAGGCCAAGGGCGTGGCGGGGGCGGAGCTCACGGACGAGCTGCTGGGACACCTGGTCAAGGTGGGGCGGGAGCAGGGGTGCGGGGGGGCCGTTGCACGAGGGCAGCATAATAGCTGACACGGCAGCTGGGCCTGGCGGTGATGCCGTGCATGGAATGCGGCGGCGGTCCGTTGTGCCGCCCTGTGGTGCGCTTGGCGTCCACACGTGAAGGCTGCGGAGTGCCTGGCCTTTTAGAAGATCTGCCTGGACGGGCGTCGGTGCGGTGCCTACGGGAAGCTTGGCTGGCGGGCAGGTGACATGAGGAATTGTTGGCCTGGCATCGTGCATGCGTGGGGCGTGTGCTGGACAAAGGACAATACGGTGTGCCGTGTGTCCGTCGTACCGTCGTCTGCAGGGCAGCGACATCAACCTGGACGGCGTGGTGGACTACGAGGAGTTCCTGGCCGCCACCCTCAACCGCACCAAGCTGCAGCGGGAGGAGCTGCTGCGCCAGGTAGGGGGCGGCGGGGCAGGCGGGGGGGTAGGGGGGCTGGAGGGGGAATCGCTATGTCAGTAGTTGTGTCGGTGGCGTCTGCAGATGTGCATGCGTGTGGCAACCGTACTGTGGCTAGTAGGAGGGGGACGACGGGCGTTGGGACGGGGACCACCCATCACGGCAGCTCTCATGCAGGCGGGCGCTGTCCAGGCCGCTCTGCCTCCAGGGGTCGTGAACGGCAGCCCACGCTGCTGCTGGGGCGCGTGCGCGCCACGCACAGCGCCTACCCCACAGGATCCTGAGAGCGCTTCACCCCAAGCCTCACACGGTTTCTCGCGTTTTACGCGTACCCCAAGCGAACAGAGCCGCACTTGTGCCACTTCCCTTCTCAACGTCAAATCTACGATGCAACTCCCCAGGCCTTTGCGCGGTTCGACGCTGACGGCAACGGCGAGATCAGCCGGCAGGAGCTGGCGGCGGCGCTGCAGGCGGCGCGCGGCGCGGCGGGGGGCAAGGGGGCGGCGGGGCAGGCGGGCCTGGATGCGGCGGAGGTGGACGCCATCCTGGCCGCCGTGGACACGGACGGCAGCGGCAGCATCGACTACGGGGAGTTCTGCGCCATGATGCGCAGCGAGAGGTAGCGTAGGTGGTGGTGGCGGGTGGGGAGGATGGGATGGGTGGCGGAGGGAGGGAGGGAGGCGCGGCGGAGGGAGGGGCGGTGGTTAGGGGTGGATGGGAGGGGTGGGTTTGGCGGTGGGAACGCAATGAGACAGATGGACGTGGCTGAGGTTGAGACGAGGCCGGAAAAGCCGAGCTCAACCCGGGGAGGGTTGGGGCGGAGGGACGGAGGAGGGTGAGGGAGAGGGTGGATGGGGGAGGTGGGCGTGCGGCGGCTTGGGACGCGGGAGGCGGCGAGGTGGGGGTTCGATCGGCGGCCGGCAGGGCAGGTGGTGCTTGCTTGCACCTGGGGGATACAGGCCTGAAGGGGCAGGGGGAGGGGCGTTGCGCGGCGCTGCAAAGCGCCGCAGCACAATGGCCTAACTGTCCTTGACGTGAAGCGTGGTTGCTGCTGTCTTGTGTGGTATGCACGGCTCAAGCGTTGGCTGCATGCACCGTTATGGGGGTGTCGCAGTTTGCCGTTACCGGTGATGCCCTGTGGTCCAGGTGGACGGGTGCAGGGCGCACCAACATTGCAGCTGATGTAGGCTGTGCCTCATGGTCCCTGATTCATTTATGTGAGCACGCGGGCTGGGATGCAGGAAATCGTCTTGGGTAATCGGTGGGCGAGGTTGTGGACTGATATGTTGGCAGGTTGCTCCTGTCTCTGGGATATGCAATTCATGCGTGGCTGGCGTGTGTGTAGGCGGGGAGGTCAACTTGTGGCTACGCTTGGTTGGACAGCAGTGTGAACCCGCTTGGATTTACCGCGTCGGATGTACCGCGGTGATTGCACAGCACTGCATGTACGGTGATTGCTCAGTGCAGTGCCCCCTTGTGCGGGTAGCTTGGTTTGTGCAATGGTTGCGCATGCGGGTTTGCTCGAAGATTGTACTTGTTCGACTCGTTATTGCAACCTTGACGCGTTGGCATCAGCATCAAGCCGCCGGCTTTCATCCCGCGAGCACCTGGCGCTTTGGCTATGAGGGTCTGCATCTGCCTGGCCATGGACCGGCGGCCGCCTGTGCGCCGCCCTGCCCTGCCACGTGGCTTCACAGATCTTGGTGTTGCGTCTGCCGTACGCGTGTGGGCGCGGCACGTGAGCTGTCAGGTGCTAGGACCTTTGCACTCGGCATGCTGGTGGGTCTGGGCCTGGGCCTGCCAGGCTGGGCGGGGCGGGCGCCGTGCTGCCCGCCGCGTTGGTGCAGGCGCTGGGTGTGTTGGCGGCCGGCTGGGTGGCGAGTGCGGGCGGGTGGTCTGCTGCACCTGGTGGCGGTGGCGGTGGCGGGCGGGGCGGTGAGCAGTGCTGGTGGTGCCGCGACAGGCCTGCGGCAGCGGTGGTGGGCCAACGCCCTGGCCGGTTCGGCGCATGCAGGCTTACATTTGCGGCAGTGAGCACGAAGCTTGCAGGCTGCAACAGAACATGAGTACCTACCCGCGGGGAGTGCATGGACGCTGTTTGTGCACCAATGACCATGCGGCATGCGCCCAACCGCATGCCCTGGGCACACGGACACACAAGTCCCCTGTACCTCACTGCACTGTTGCGTACCGTAGCCCGGCTGCCGCCAGTACTGCCCTGGCGCCGTGATGCAGCCCTGTGCCGGAGTTTCTTCATGCAAGGTCGTGGAAGGGCGCTGAGTGTTAAGGAGTGCGCGCTACATATTGTAGAGGGAGGGTGCGGATGAGGTAGGGCAGGGCAGGGAATAGAGGCCGGACCTGGCCGGACGTGTACGATAGGGGCATACCTATATGCCGGGTAGTGCAGGGTACCTGCGTAGAAAGGCCAGGCGTAGGCGGGCGGGGGGTTGAAGAACAAACGTACAGCGCGAAAGGAAATGGAGAAAAGGGGGCTAGGCGGTAAGCGGTGGGTACAGTACATGGGTTGCAGCATTGCGGGCAGGTGGGTGGGGGCTGTGGGCCTGGGTTCGAAACGAAAGAAGACAAGGTGGCAGACTCTCTGGCATCACTGTAGACATTGAGCAATAAACCAACGGATCCGGTCTCCAGAAGACCGGTGGCAGGGCCAGCTACCTGTAGCTACCTCGCTTGTATGGCTCTGTGCCTTCTTCGTAGCGCAGGTGGGATTACGACGCTGGTGGTTGCATACCGTTGGCCTGCCGTGGGTTGCTCATGGCCCTCGTTCGGTGTGGGACCACCGCGACTGCAGAATTTGTGACAATTATCAGAAACTAAGCAATACTCTCGGTGCTTCAACATGTCCCGTATGCGCCGAGTGCTGTTGTGGACGCTCTTATGTCACTCGGCTCTCTTGACCGCGGGCAAGCGTGAGTTGATACATTAGCATTACTTGCTCTTCTCCATGCCATCAGTACATTATAATCAAAGGGTTCCTGGTTGTTTATCGCCGTGCCCATTATGACGCTCCCCAGCTCCAACCATCTGCTCTCTCGCAGGAGTCGGACTTCGCGACAAGAGTCGAGACCGCTCGCTTCTAGCGCAACAGAGCGGCCTGCCAGAGGGCTATGAGCCATGGCTGGTTCAACAGCCGCTCTCTACAAGCAGCGAAAACGCAGCAGCCGCGCTCCGGCAGCCTTGGCTTCCACGCTCGCCCCGACAGCGCCCCGACCACGTTGCATCATCCCTAGGGGCGCGGGATGGTGACAAACCTGTACGAGACAGCCATGACAAACACGTGGTTACCGGTAAGCCAACCTTTGACGACGGGCTAGAAAACCCTAAAAGGATAGCTGCTGGTCTCACGTCGGCTATCGCGACCCGTGGGTCAGGCCCAGGGGGACCTACTCCGGGTTGGTTTGGGCACTTGGGCCGGACCACATGGCCTACAGCAAGTGAGGAGAGTGCCCCGTCCTGCCAGGCCGGCCCGTGGGTCTGGTACCTGGTCGTGCGCATGTGGACCGGACTACCTGACATGCAATGACCCAGAATGACCACTGACCAGCGCTCCGGAGGATGCAGACGTAAAAGGCACAATGTGCAACTGTTGCTACTGTTGGTGGTGCAGGGGCCGGCGGGAGGCCTGTGTTGCGGGTGGAGGGGGACCTCGGGGCCGAGATGGCTCGGCAGCAGGAGGCGGCGGAGGCGGCGCTGCGGGACGTGCCGCAGCACAGCACGGTGGCGGCGGTGGCGGGCAGGGGCGTGTTCGTACGGCGGTGAGGCGGGAGGGCAGGGGGTCGGGGCGAGTGCGGCGCTGGCTGCATGCCGGTGTAGTCTATTTGCTAGGCGTGCATGTATGGTTGCGACGCTGATATCGAACCGGAGCTGGTGCGTCGCGGGTGAGGATGGAACCGCTGGGGTGACTACGAGGCACCACTCCTGCACGCTCGCACGGACACGCACTGTGCGAGGCTCACAGCGAATGTGCATGCGCCCTACGGTCTGACGCAGGAGCAAAGCTACCGGTGGTACAGGGGCACAGCGGGACCACCGGCGGACAGCGAGCAGTGGCGGGCAGCACCGTGCCGGTGCCTGGCGGTGGGGGCCGCGGAAGGGAACCGCTGGTAGCGAAGCTGCGGCGGATCTCGCGCCAGCAGAGGGCGACGCGGGAGGCGATGGCGGTGACGGCGGCGGCAGGGGCTGGTGGCAGCAGGCGGCTGCGGCCGTAGCGCAGCTGGTGGGCTGGGGCGGCACGACGCATCGGGACAGCGTCGAGGATGGGGACAGCGTCCAGCAGGACGTGGGTCAGCAGCGGGGTGGGCTACAGCGGGCTGGCCGGCAGCGCCAGGGGGCGCAGCACGGAGAGCGCGAGCAGGGGACGCCCGGCGGGCGGCGTGGGCTGGCGCAGGCAGACACCGGTGAGCAAGCACACCCGCCGTGCTGCGGACTGGTGCGGACTGGTGCACACGAAGGCTTCGCTCTAGGTGTTATGCCCACCTACACGTCCGTCCCCCTGCTGTTATAAGTACGTGTGTCCTGCTGTAGCTATATGCAACACGGTACGTTGCTGTTGGGGCAAGCCTCCACTGCCTCTGCGTGCGGTACGTTGCTGCTGGCATACCGTATTTACCTCAGGCGGTTCGGAGGGCGGGCAGGAGCCCGAGGGCTCCGCCACGCTCAACCCCCGCCTGGCCTGCCACGGCTGCCCGCCCACCGACACGCGGCTCCCCGTCAACAACTCCCGCGTCGTGCCCTTTGCGGCGGTGGGGCTGCTGGCGCGCAGGGACAGGAGCCTGCTCAGCGCGTGAGTGGGCAACGCAGGGGGGGGGGGCACATGCGGGGCGCTTGCCTGTACTGCTAGCAGGCGCATGGTGCACCCGGTCAAGAGAAGGGAAGCCGGTGGAAAGGATTCGCACGTGCTGCGCGCGAGTGAGGGTGCGGATGGGGCTGTGTCAGGAAGGAGGGTGCACACGCCGGGTGGGGAGGTGTGCAGGCTTCAACGGGTAGGAAGCACCGTGCCAGTGGCAAGGGCCGGTTGCGCGGTTGGGCGGGCGGCAACAACAACCTACCGGTAAGCAGTGCAGCACACGGTTTGCCATCGCGCATGCCGTCTACTTTGCCTCCCCTGCTCCGCCCAATGCCAACGTAACGCCTCCCACGCCCCCCTCCAGCGAGGTGGCCCAGTGCACGGGCACAGTGATCGGCCCTCGGCACGTGGTCACGGCGGCGCACTGTGTGGTGGCGCCCGACCGCTGGTCCTTCATAGAGGAGGTGAGGTTGCGGGGCCGGGGCCGGGGGGGGGGGAGAAGGCTTACCGCAGGAGCCCGCGCACAGCGCGCACTCCTCCGCATGCGCCCAGGTGCGACTATTGCACAGTGGGGGTTACTGATGCCCATTAATTGTGCTGCGCCAGCCGGCGTTCATCACTGGTCGACCGACGCACTACCGGCGCGCGTATAGACTGGTTTGCCACTTCACCCACCTTCGCGAAATGCGCACGTCGGTCTCCCGCCGCAGGTGACGTTCTTCCCCCAGATGGACGCTGACGACCCCTCCGCACCATCCACCGGCAAGGCGGTGGAGACCGTGCGCGTGCTGGAGCGGTGGGTCGATGGGCGGCGGAGAAGGGGAGGCGACAAGTGATAGCACTAGGCGGGGGTGGTGGGAAAGGGGATGAGGCACCGGGCGGTTGGGGTGCTGGCGTGTGGTGCGGGTGTGGGTTCGGTTGCAGTTGGGACACAGGGTCGTGCCCCTCGCTTCGGCACCTTGCAGCGTTGGCCCTGCTTGGACGGTCAAGCGCTGTGTCTTGCTCCCTGCCTCCGTGCGTCCCCACCCTCTCGCCCACCCGCCGTACACTTTGCCTCCCTGCAGCTACATACGGCTGGGCTCCGCCTCCATCGCTGCGCTCAACTACGACTTCGCGCTGTGAGTCGCGTGCCTATCCGGGAGGGCCTATGTCGATTTCATTACCGGTATGCAGTTCAGCCCTGTCTTCTGCCCCTCAGGGACCGTGTGCGTGGGCTGCGGCGTGCAGCCTGCCGCAAGTGGGAGCGTTTGGGACAGCTGCAGCATGCACTCCACGGCGTGACATGCATGCCACGTGCCACGTGCCACGCGATGCCATGCTGAGGTGGTCACAGCAGCCACCGCTCACGCCTGTCCTCCGAACCCATTACCAACCCACCAACCTGTGCGGCTGCTGACGTCGCATAACTAACCTGCCGGCTGTCCCCCCGCCTCCCCCCCCTACCCCCACGCCCAGCCTCACCCTGGCAGCAGACGACGCCATGCCCCCCGACACCCCCACCCTGCCCCTGGCACCAGGGGAGGGTCGTGCCGTACTGGACCTGCAGACAGCGGGATATCCAGGTGGGCGCATGCTGCAGGTGGAAAGCTTGTAGCCTGGGTCCAGAGTGTCTAGGCCAGGCACGAAGCCACAATGGCGACGGCGACGTTGGGTGTCAGGTCCACCTGCACGTGGCCTGAACTCTCCACAGCACATGCTGTACCTTGGCCACCTCGTGCCCTGGTGACACCCCTGGCGCCATGCCTCAGCTCCATCAGCCCCATGCTCACGTGCTGTGCTCCGCCGCCCCCTGCCCCCATCCCCCACCCTAAAACACGCTGTGTGACGGTGGCTCACGCCCTCCCTCGCTCCCTCGCGGTATTGCTCCCCAGGCGACAAGCCGGCCGGCACGCTGTGGACCACCACGTGCCCCGGGGTGGCCTTCGACTTCGACGGCAGCGTGCTGCGGGGGTGCAGGGGGCGGTGCGACAACATGGTGGGTGGCTGGGCGTCGGGGCGGTGGCTGGCTGGCCAAGTTGTGGGCATGGCTCCGGAAACGGCCGTGGCTGTGAACCTTGTTACTCCTTGTGACCTCTCTGAGATGCCTGGTAGTAAACGTGAGTACTGGGCTTTTTCGGCATTGGGCATGCAAGCGTTGCGCCCGGGCTGCGTACACCTGCAGGTGGTGCACAACTGCGTCAGCTGGGAGGGGCAGAGCGGCTCCGCCATTTGGCAGACGGCGGTGGTGGACCCAGGCACCTCGGGACCGGACGGCGGCGGACCGCCTGCACCCGCCGCCGGCTCCGGCCCTGGCAGCCCCGCACCGCCGCCCGCCGGCAGCACTCCACAGCAGGCCACCGTCCAGGCCGCGCCCACGCCCGCCGCCGAGGTCATGTCCGCCAACGGCAGCTCCAACGGTAACGCAACCGCCCCAACTGTCCCGGCGGCGCAGCTGGGCGACGTCTCGACGGCTCAGCCCAACACCATCCGGGCCGTCCTGACGGGGGTCATCACCACCAGCGTGAGTAGCGCCGCCGCATGACCGCATTCTGCACGGCGGCATCGCATGACCGTACCGGCGATCGTGTTGCCGTGACCGCACTGCTCATTACAGTACTTACTACGGTATCAGCCGGTTCAGGTGGAGGGTTGTACTGCTTGGTAAGGGCTGCCATGCGGGACTCCACCTTGCGTCCATGGTGAGAACGGTACGTGCTCGCCATGGCTGCGGTGCAACCTGCGAGCACGCCACCATCCCGCCATCAGGGCAGATGGCACACCCGCAGCGCTGACCCACCGTCAACTCCGTGTCTTATACGGCACCGCAGGACGGCACGTCGTACAACGTGGGCACACAGCTCAACGCCTTCGTGTACGGCACGCTGGCGTCGTGGTACAACGAGGACGTGCAGGCGGCGGGGCAGCCGCAGAGGCAGATGGCGCTGTTGCCGGGGCCGCCGCCGGGTGAGCCGGGAAGTGTGTATGGGGGGGAGGGGGCCCTGCGGAGCGTGTGGGATGGGTGCGGTGTGTGGCTGCACCGCCCGTGGTCTTGTGCTCTCATGAGGGTTTGCCAAGCGTGCCAATGTTTCATGGATGGGTCTTGTAAGCAACCCGGAGCCGCCCTTGAACCGTGCACCGACCGAGTGTCGCTTGCGTGACTGCATGCAGCTGTTTGTCAGGTTGGAGCTTTCCTGCCTACTGCTTACGCAGCTGCCGGTACGGCTCGCGTGTGTTTTCCCGACCTACCGCAGATGCCCCAGCCGCTGAGATGGAGCCCGGGTCACCTGGCGGCGGCGGCGGCAGCTCGTGGATCAGCCAGCACGTGTGGGTGCCCATTGTGGGCGCCGTGGGCGGGCTGGTGCTGCTGGGCTCGGGCCTCGCGTTCTGTGTGCTGCCGCTGCTGGGGATTAGCGTGCTGGGCCGCCTGTGCTCCTGATGGATGGGGGGCCCGGGGCGAGGGCCAGGCACTGCAGGTATGGCCGTGGAGCGCTTGGACGGCAAGCGGTTGCAGCTGTGTGGCGAGCGAGCACATCACAAAGGGGCTCTTGAGGTTGCGGGATGTCCCCGAGGTGGTCATCAGGGTAGGGCGCACGTGTATGCGGAAGACCAGGCGCCTGGAAGGCCGGCGGTCAGCAGGTGTCTGGCGCGGCGAGAACGTGGCTCCTTGGATGCATCACATCAATTCATACGCGAGGCTGGATGGACTGTGTCGCGGGATACACGCCCACGCTTGTGCGAATGCATGTGTGTTGCTTGGTTATACAAGCGTCAGTGCCCGATTGACGTGCAGCATGGAGTTGGGAAACAACACCAACTGCTGGCCCTCGCCATGCGCTGCGGGTTGGAAGAAAGGAGGTTGCTGTGCAAGGCACGCATCTACCTACCATTTGGCCCTGTTTGGCCACACGTGGTTCATGACTTCGATCCGTACAGTTGCACTGACTGCTTGGTTTCACATTGAATGGCAAAAGGTGGACGGTGACCGCTGCAGTGGGGCAGGCATTATGAACGGAATGTCCCACAGGGGTTTTGTCCAAGGGGACCACGAACGATGCACTCCAGGAAGTGAGGCCACACAATCCTTACCGGTGCCGCCCACATACCCATCCGTATGCATTGCATTGTGCGCAGCCAAGCAAGCAGGTTGTGAGCCTTGGAAAGTGCTGGCTGTTGCCTAAGTGAAAAGGAGCTGCGCAGCTGCCTGTGGTCAGGACATGCGTCGTCCCTGGGTGGGCGCAGGCACCGCTGAGAGGCAGCAAAGCTGCACTAGACGCCTCGGCCCTGGCCTCGGCAATGCCGAATACCAGGGGACCCTGCCGAATACGGTAGTACGCAATGTGTAGAAAGGCTAGGGGTACGGTCCCACAGCCTGGGTGCTGCTTGCTGCCGCCTACCCCACACACCCAAACACGCTGCAGCTGTGGCTTCCCCTGGTGCTATCGGTCCTGCGGTACGTACCCGGGGGCGCTGGCCAGCTCTGTCGTACTGTTGACAGCAGCGCACGTCTTACAGCTTACGCCATCATATCTTTTCTTGAACGCAACGTGCCGCCGCTTGCAGATACCACGTACTACAACACCGGTACGCGCAGCTAGCCATGCATTGGTCCAGCCACGGTCCCGCATATGTGTGACCTCAGACGCAGGCTGTTCCACGTGACTGGCATAAGCCATGTGCACAGGCCGCACGTGGAACAGCCTGCGTGGAACAGCCTGCGCTCACCAAAACTGCAGCAGCTCAGTAAGATATATCCGGCAATATAACGCGTAGCATAACCGTTGCTTGGCTGTCCCTCTTGCCGTCATTGCTGGACGCACGCATGTACCACCGCCTCTCACGCTTTGCAGAAGCACCCCTTTCCCGCACGCGGAGTCTTCCTATGTCCAAAGCATGAAGCGCGGCCCCTAGCCCCTAGCTGCGCCGAGGGCCCACACATCCCAAAACACCACGGGAGTTCCGTGCCCTGCCCAAGACGGTGCCCACTACGATCTCACAACCCGCGCGCCGCGCCCACATCCACACCCACATCCAGAACCACGTGCTTCAAGCCTGGCAGCACGACAAGCACCGGACACGGACAGACCCCGCGTTGGCCTGTCTGAAACTGACACGTGACCATGGCCGGCTCGCTGCGCTTCCAGCTGCAGCGACTACGGCAGGCGCAATCTGGTCGAACCCCCTGCCCCATACCTGTTGCGGGCCTACGGCCAACGGTACCAAACACGCCTCCCACACCCCACAGACCAGTGTACACCCTGGTCCATAGTGTTTTGCGAACGCAGTAGCATAACATAACGCGTTCACCTCCGCGTACCACACACACTCTCGTACCACGTCTCTTCGACATTGCAACCCTTCGCAGTTTAGTTGCGTTGGACAAAGCAGCACGGCTCTAGCCCACTAACGCACGGAAATGCGCCATGCAGGCCCTTTCTTCAAGATGATCCACTGGACACGCGCGGCAGACAAGCGTGCGACCGCCGTGCCGCCTGCTTCATAGCTTGAGCAGTCATGCTTGACAAAATGTCCATACTGCAACGAAACCGCTACCCGATGCGGCAAAGTCAGCCACCAAGCCTTAATCGTAAGGCATTCACGTGAAACCCTACACCCCCCGTACACAACGGGATACAGTCATCAGCAAAGCGACGCCGGTACAAAGCTCGTTGCTGGTTGTCGTACACGCCACTCTGTGGCCGTCAGCTTCAGTTCCTCAGGTGCAAACGGCATGCCGAACCCATCCCTAGTGCGCACCCAGCAGCCACCGGACCCACTACTGGCCAACACCCCACATACCGTACGCACGCCCCCCCCCGGGAACTGCACGACTTCGCACCAGCACACAGGCACCCGCACGCTGCGCCAGAAGCGCATGTTGGCCTTGACCGCTTGGCTGTATGGGCATACACACCCTCACCCTCAGGGCACGCAACGCTGAGGATGGGACACAAGGCGCTGAAACTCCTACACGTATCAAGGGTTGCGCGCTCCTGCAGGTGAACCTTTATTTCATATGTGCTACCGACAACCGTGACGCACGCGGAAGGAACCCGACTTCGACGACATGCGTGGAGCGCCCACAGGTACACTCCCACCCACTTATTGCCCACCGTTGGCCCCCGCCCCCCAAACAGTACCAGTATGAATGCAGGCCCACAACAGTCATGCAAGCGCACTGCCCAGCCATGCAAGTTACCGTATGGCAGCCCGCAGCCGTTGAAAAACCCGAGCGCACAGTAGCTTCTTGAAGCCAACTTTATTGGGTTAGGCTGCCGTATCCATCGGCATGCTCTGCACTGAAGCACATACACACCCACGGCCCCACACCAACCTGCCTATGCCTTCGCCCACCATGAAACTCTCGTGCCCTGCACCCCAAAGGCAAGCACTGTATACATGTACCGGGTAGAGTACGCCTTCTCACTCCTGAGCACCAAGGGATGTGACACGCCAGGGCAATCAGACGTTCCCCTTGCAAACCCACCGCCACTACCCAGGCAACAGTTTATATTATTTGCCATATGTGGGATAAGCTCCGTGCGTGCCAGAAATACAAACCGCATGACGAAGACATGCGCGCTCGCCCGTGGCACTGCCCGTCGCCAGTACACAGAGCGCCAAGGACCATGTGCAAATAAAGACAGCCCGGCATGCAACACGAAAGATTCCTGCGTGAACCTCGTGGGTTTGCGCCTATACACGTGCTCACAACCGCGCGCACTGACTGGCTTTTTTATTGCCCTCATCAACCTAACCCCGTAATTGGCCAGGCGCGCGCCGGCAAGCCACGTACAGCTGAAGGTCACACCCTCTCCTACGTGATGCCTAGCTACATGAATGCGAATCCAAGGGGGCGCAACGCGCACAACAGTACCATTGGCAGACAGCCAGCACCTCATCATCAGATGAAGGGTCGCACACAGGTCATAGCAATACGACGCCCCGTGTTGATAGAAAGCTGCAGGTGCTGTGCCTATATGTCCGCACCAACCCCCGCCCTCAGTTCACGTGCTGCAGTACCCTCTGGCCGCCGGGCCCTTGCACCGGGAGCTGTGTCAGTATGCATGCAATATCCCTCCGCCATGAACAATACCCCTCCGCCACGCGAACACCCTTTATTGGCAGTTGTACGGTAGATAACTGGTTTCTGCGCCTTGTCCTGCGTGCCTATAGGTTCACTCAAGCAACACGCCCCATTTGGGTCATGCCTCGCGCCCACCATCTTGAGTGCCTTCATTTGCTGGCCGGTGTCTGCCGGCCTGTGGAGCAGCGCTGGGCGCGGTGACCTAGCCGGCTCCTCCGCGCCCGATGTGCGGCCCCTGGCCCGCCTGCGGCCCCAGGCCGGGCAGCTGCTGCAGCTGCACCCCCTGCGCCACGGCGGCGGCGGTGACCACGGCCAGCTGCCTGCGCAGGTTGGCGATGACCGCATCCCGCTGCTGCACCTGCTCCTGCAGCGTGCGGAGCATCTCCTGCGGGCGGGGAGGACGGGGTGTGCATGGAGCGTGGGGAAACAGTGTAAGGAGTCGCCAGAGAGTCCCTGCCTCAAAAGGGGGCAAGGCAACCACGCGGTGCACACGCACCGTCCACTGCACTCGCTCAGCGAGGGAGCCGGCGGACTGTCAAGGCTCAAGAAGCAAGCCAGGTGCATGTCGCCTTGCGGTGTGACATCTCGTCGTAACATCCTAATCTAATATGCAGCGCCGTAGATGCCGTGCGTGTGGCAGGACATATCCAAGTCACTCGCTGTAGGAAGCATCCCGGCAAGCGAAATGGTGCTCAGGGGCTTACCCTCTGGCGCTCGCGGAACCTCCGCTGGGCCGTGCGGTTTCGCTCGCGGCTCACATTCTGCATGCAAGCATCGAGATTCGGGGTGTAAAGCAAGCACAGGCGAGTTCTTAGCTTGAATGGAGCGTGCCCCCGAAAGGATACACACTTTCTTCCGTCCTGCACAGGTGGTATGGGCAGTTTTGCGCTGTGCTGTCCTCGCCTACCAGGATACAGTGCAACCCAGATCACACGGTGAAGATTCAGAGGTCTGATAACTACAAAAGCAAGGCGGGATACACGCGGCCAGCCATGCAGCCCCACGGACCTTCTTGCTCTCCTCCTGATTCCGCCCACGGGACGAGCTCCCGCTGCCTCCGCCACCGCCGCCGCCACCGCCCCGCTTGCGTGTGCCGCCGCCCTGCATTCCGCGCTTGCGAGTGCGGCGCCGCGGCAATCCGGGGTCGGTGTCCTCCTCCTCCTCGTCCTCCTCGTCTTCGTCTTCGTCGTCGTCTGGGTCATGTGGGTCGGACATGGCAGCCAACTTGCCGCCGCCGCCCCCGCCCACAGCCGCCTGGGCGGCGCCGCCAGCGTAGTGTTGCAAGAGCGCCGGGAGCGCAGCACCTGTAAGAGCATGCGGCATGACCTTAATGCCCTCACGGCGAAACGCTTATTATAGCACAGCAAGTGCGTGCCAGGGTGTCTGGGTGGGGTTGGTACCCAAGGCACGCAACCAGCGTGAGCACCCCGTCCCTGGCCTCTGGCATGTGCATGTGCAATAATGCGCTAGCGCTCACCGGCTCTTGTCGCAGCAGCGTTGTCGACTGTTGAACCCAGGGAGGCATGCCTCGCAACGGCTCCGAAGGCAACCCCGCCGCCGCCGTCTCCGCCGCTGACGCGTGCAACTCCGCTTCCGTCGGCGTACGCAACCTGCGATTCCCGCCGCTGCTGCTGGTGCTGCAGCAGCTGCAGCTCGCGCTCGCTGCCCGCCGTGGCGAGGGCCCCCAGCCCCGACACAGCGCCACCGCTGCCGCCGCCCGCCGGGCCCCGGGCGCGCTGCTCCAGCAGGGCACGTGCCTCGGCCAGCGCGTCCTCAAGGGCGCTCGTGTCATGCATCGGGACGTCTGGGCTGGCGCTGCTGCTGTTGTTGAGGGCGCGGGGGCCCGCATCCACAGCCAGCGGCAGGCGGCCATGTTGTTGCTGCTGCATTAGCTGCTGTTGCTGCTGCATGAGCTGCAGCGACTGCAGCAGGTTTTGTGCGGCCATCCCCTGGCCGTCGGGATTGCCGTGGAGGCTGCTGCCGGGCGCGGTGCTTAGGGATGTGGTGGATTGGGACTCGCGTGGCGCAAAGCTAAAGGTGCCCAGTTGCGGCTGCTGCTGCTGGTGGTTGAGCTGAGGGTGCTGCTGCAGGCCGGTGACGCCGAGGGAATGCAGTTGCCGCTCACCCAGGCTCTGCAGGGCTGCGGAAGCTGCGAGCAAACAAGGGTCGGGGGAAGTCGGGCGGGCGTGTTGTGTTTCACTATGCGTAGCGGTATGGTCGTCTCAGTAATGCTGCCCTTATTGTTGCGCTTTTTACATGACTCTGTCACATAGAGCACTACTAATATGCATTCATTGCATATCACCTATGAACTGTTGCTGTTCCAGTTTGGCACGGGGGTCACCGGGCCACGCACCCACCCACCCACCCACCCGTATGATAGGTGTCCAACGCCTCGATCTTGAGAGGCCATGGGTTAAGCTGGCCCTCGGGGCCAGGGCCCGGCCCTGGCGGCGCGCTGCGGGCTGAGCCGGGGGCGGCTGCGCCCAGGGAGGCGACGGTAGCCATGCCCGCAGACGCAGCAGGCCTGAACTCCGGCTGAGGGTTGGTGTGGCTTCCGAAGGGGCCGGTGCGGTGGTCTGGCGGCATGCGCTCCAGGTCGAGCACCCGGCCCAGTGAGCCGCCGTGCAGCCCTGCGACGTACGGCAGTGCAGGTGTACGTAACAATGCCGGCAACGGCAGAGGATAACTGAGTGAAGTCCCTGTGGTCATGCACCAAAACGTTCCAACATAGGTCTAAATACACTGACCCACTCAGCTGGTGGCCCTTCTGAGTGGCCGGGGTGGGTCCAGGGCCCCCGAAACTCACTTGGGCCTGCAGGCTATTATGCTGCTGTGCACCTACTGCGCGTCAAGGTGCCCATGTGTCCGCTGACTAAGCCCGAATGCATGCTGAAGACTTATTCACACGGTTACCTAACCATAGTGGCGGGGCCTCCCAAATACCCAACCCGCCCTGCAAGTTCAGGCCCCTGGTCCAAGGCAGACTCCCACGAACACTACAAGTTGTATAAGGCATGCGTGCTGCCCCAGATACCCCAACGCCATACCCCTATCCTAGAAACCACCTATGTAGCGTCTGCACAATCTGTTATGGAATGCCCACCTGCAGGTTCGGCTGCTGCGGAAGAAGCTGCACCCCCACATGCCGATGCCACATGGATGTTGCCCATTGCGGGCGGGCCCTGCGGCTGGCGCTGCACGCCGCCAGCCCGTGCCGCGTTGCCTGGGCCCCACATGATGCTCTGAAGGAGGGCCATGGTGTGCTCTTCGCCCGGGGGTACTAGAGTGCTGCTCCCACCCTGTGGGAACAAGCGGGCAGCACGCGTGTCTCGGGTGTCCCCCAGCCAATGCACGCCATGGGCGCGACGGGGGCAGCGCTTCGAGACGAGTTGCTGTGCCCGTGCATCCCGACGCATTTCCGCAGGCGTAGCACCGCTTTCGCTGGCCTTGTAGTGCTGTTGAGGACTGGAAAACGGTAGCGTGCGGCGGCGTCTGGCACACCTGCTCGGGGCTGGCCCCCTCGGCAGATAACAGCTACTGCGCGATAGTAGGATTTCGGCGCGGCATGTGCAAGACCCACCTGTGTATGATTCTCGTTGAAACGGTGGTGCTGGACCTGTCCGCTTGGCGGTGCGATAAAAGCCTGGGCCTGGGGATGGCCCATTGGCGTGGGCCCGAGGGATGAGTCATGCAGCGAGAGAGCCTTCCGCGTTCAAATGGAAAGGATACTGGGCATCTCAACAACATGACTTTGCCATGGCCAGGGGATCTGTCGAAGTGACGACAGCAACATCATTCGCAGTCACAGCTCACCGTCGGTGCAGAAGTAGCTCTTGCCGGCAGCTGTTGAGGGATCTGATAAACATATGACATGAGTTCTGCTGCTTCCATCATGGTGTTTGGCTTGGTGGGCTCCAGCTCCATGTCAACTTGTTGACCGTTCCGGGCTCGACTACCTGCGGTTAAGAAGCGAAGTGCGGAGACTGGTGAGATGCTAGAGAGTAAACAAGACCTCTGGAGTACAAGCCGATTCAGGCCGGGTTGCGAGATGTGAGGTGTGTTGCACATAATTAGCGCAACTAGCGCACCTGCACAAGTGCGCCATGATTGTCATGCGGGAGCTCTTTGGTTTTCACAAGCTGCTCTGGGCTAAAGAGCAGCACGCCCACGTCCAGGGCAAGGCTGAGGTTGCCGACAAAATTTGAAGTGAAGGCGCCGTCAAGCTGCCTAAGAAGGAAAGCTGCTACTTAAACAAATTGCCGAACTCATAGCCTTCGTAGCCTTCATATGTATTTCGGCCTTCCATAGTGTTCCAAGAGCCCTTACTAACACAGTTTTTGTCCCATAGTAGTATTGAGGTGTTTTGTACAGGCAGAATGCGATAAATTAGTTCCCTTCTATGGCTGTGCGCTGCACGGCTCGCCGCGTGGTAATGCCGGAGTGTGCCGGAATGGGCTTCGTACCATCCTGCCGAAATGCCAACTCATTTGGCTTTCTGTCCACTGTGACGCAGATTACACCAGTGTGCATCATCATTGTGATAACGCCTCAAGCCTACCGTAATATCCACTATTTGTCCGACCAGGGGCAAACTGCCCCGACCACCACGCCCTAGCTCCCTCCCTCGCAGCATCAGCCGGCGGCACGTCCCTGGGTCGCATGCGGCCTCCTATAAGGTAGTCGTTCCAGCGACCCCGGTGAATGCTCTCCTGCTTGCGCTGTAACAACTGGCCTTGTCTGGATACGGGTTATGCATCCCACCTCCAGCAACTGCATCCTTACACCCTCCTCCCCGCTACCGGCCAACCCCACCCCCCGCCGCCCCCATCGCCGCCCTTGTGTACGGCGCCGCCGGCTCCGCCTCCAGCACCGCCGCCAGCTCCCCCCACGCCCCGCTGCCCGCCGCCGCCGCCGCCGGGCCCTGCCGCTGCATGGCCCTCCGCAGCCCGCCCAGCGCCCGCCCCAGCGCCACCTGCGACGCCACCACCTGCGCCCAGTGGTCATCCAGGTCCAGCGCGTCCACACCGTAGCTGGACGCCACACCGCCACCGCCACCGGCCGCCACCGCGCTAGGCCCCTTGGCCTGGCCTGCGTCGCCGGGCCCGCACTGCGCGCCATGGCTTGCCATGCGCACACGTGGCTCCAGCGTCAGCTGGCGAGGCGGCGCCGCCAGCGCGCCACCGCCCGCCGCCGCCGTCTCCAGCCTGTCCAGCGCCTGGCGGAGCAGTACGGCAAAGGCGTGCGCGGACTGGAGGGCGCCCGCGAGGGCCTCGTTAAGGGCCGTGGCGGCGGTGGGCGGGGGGCCGGAGGCAGCAGCATGCTCACTGCCGCCGCCGCCGCCGCCGCCGGTGCTGCTGCCCCTTCCTGACCCGGGGCGTGGCGCTTGCGGGTCGGGGTGCTGGGTGCCGGACGACGGGGCTGGGGGCAGGAAGCACACCTCCCGGGCCATGGCCAGGTACCTGCGCGGATGGAGGGCCAGAGCTTCAGCCGCATGGGGTGGCGTTGCATGCCTTGGGACTTGTGTAATGCGTTGGGCAGTGCTTGTGAAGGCAAGCCATTTTTTCCATGCCGAGTTACGGCAGGCTGTGCTTGGGGTACTCCTAGTGCATGGCTTCACTGCCAGCGCCGCCCACCAGTAGGATTGCATCGGCACTTCTGCCACCCCTGCAACAGACACCAGGCCCCCGGCCCGCAGGGTGGCATCCCACCTGCGGTGTGCCTCCCGCAGCGTGACCAGGTCGCGGGGGGCGCCGCCCTGCAGCTCGCGCGCCCACACGGCCCAGCAGCGGCCAGTGAGCTCAATCTGCGGGGAGATGGAGGTTTGCCGGTAAAGCAGGAATACAGTGTAATGCATTCTGGCTGGCGGGCACGGCTGACGACGGGACGCTGGGGGACCAATACGGGGGACGGGTACCGGTCCAGAGGCCAGATGCACTATTTAACCGTGTGCATACCTGCATGTGCTGCAGCAGCAGCGACGTGAAGCGCGACGCTGCCTGCGAGCGTGTAAAGGTAGGAGGCAGGGCAAAGGGTGAGGGCGTGTGGGCAGTGCTGGCCGCGAGGACCATGCACCCGACGGCCGCACTCCTGCGCCGTGTACAGCAAAACTGCATGCCCGCGCGGCCTACCACGACAAACAGCTTCAGTTCTTTGTCATCTGAATCATTTAGCACACCTGTCTGGCTGCAGGGGCTTTCCTGTGACGACAAGGTACCCGTAACAGCCCCCTTCTCCCTGTCACCCCTAAGCCCTGCGCGCCAGAAGGCTGCAATCCTCGCGTTCCACCTCCGACGGCCTGGACCGTACCGATACGCCCATGACCCAAACCATCACCACCCGCCCGCCCGCCCACCTGCAGCCACTGCCTCGCGAGCTTCAGCCTCTGCTGCCATAGCGGGTGCACCACAGGCCCCTCACCACCGCCACCGCCGCCCTGCGCCCTCCTGCCGCCCCGTGCCCCGCGGCCCGCCAGGCCTGCCGCCCTGCCGCCCCGCAGCTCCAGCGCCGCCAGGCCCCTGGTGGCGGCGTTGAGCCGCGCCCAGCACCCCGCCAGCAGCTCCCCCGCGCATCGCACGCGCAGTACCACGCTGAGCACCTCGGGGTAGCCCCAGCCGCTGCGGCCGGCCGGGGCGCCGCTGCCGCCACCACCTCCCCCGGCGCCGGTGCTGCTGGGCGTGCGCAGGGTGGAGGAGGAGGAGCCGGGGGCGGGCGTTTGGCCGCCGCAGCAGTCGGGCGTGAGGACGGCGTCCAGGGGCCGGGGCACCTGCGGGCAATGCAGGGGGTTAACGGCCTGCGCTACCAGTAACCATGAGCAATTGGCTTTTCGTTGCGACGAGCACACCAAAAGCATACGGGCCGAGCAGTCAGCTAACAACGCCTTCTAGGCCTGTCACTACAGCACCACGGGCGCACCATCCTGCTCACCTCGCACCACGCGAACAGGCAGTCCGAGCCAAAGTAGCCGCCCGCGCCCACAGCCCGGCCCGGCACTGACGCCACCTGGAACACCCTGGCGGGGTCCCACCGAGGCCCTGCTGCCGCCGGCACCTGCTGCCCTCCTGCGGCCGCCTGCCCACCGCCACCCCCCGCCCCCATGGCCCCGCGCCCGCCCCCTGCCCCGGTGGCCAGGCTGCTTCCCGCCAGCGCCGTGTGCAGGGCGGAGCGCAGCTCTGAGGAGGAGGGCGCGGCGCGGGGCCGGGCGGCGCACAGGGCTGTGAGGGAGGCGGCCATGGAGGAGGCCACGTCGCCCGCCTCGCACAAGAAGAAGCGCCTGGGGGCCACGGGCAGGTGATGGTGGGTGTGCGGGTGTGGGGTAGGCGGGCGAGCGGGCGGGACGAGCTGGATTACCCATACCTGAGGTTGAGCGGCAGCCCAATAGGCTACGGTGGCACGTGCATACGAGCCACGATGAGGGGTTCATGTATCAGCCATGGTAGTACGACAGGCGCTTTGCCAAGGACAGCCCGAGGGTGCTTAGCGCCCGCAATCCACCTGCCCCACCTAAGCATGAGGCTGAACTCCGCCAGGCTGCACTCGTGCACAAGCACGTGCCACGTGGCACGCGTGGTCAGGCGGTACTGCGACAGCACGCTGGCCGCCAGGCACGTGTCCATGGCCACGCCCACGGGCACGCACGACAGGTCGGACGACGCGGCGGCAGCAGCAGCGCCGGCAGCGCCTCCCACGGCCGACAGCTCCACCTCCCCCGTTCCCAGGCCCTCAGTGGCCACCTGCCCGTACGGGATCCGTGCAGAGGCCCCCAGGGCGGCTGCTGCAGCGCCATGGTTGGCGTGAAGGCCATGGGCATGCGACACGGGCTGCTGGGCGCTGCGTAGGTCGCGCAGGAGGGCCTTGGCGGGGCTGTCCCAGGCCCCCGGAAGCGGGCCAGCACCCATGGGGCCGCCCAGGCGGCCGGGAGGCGCCTCCATGGCATGGTGCACACCGGCCGAGGAGACCTCCCTGCTCACGCGCTCGAGAAGGCCGCCACTTGGTCCTACTACGCCGCCGCCACTGGACCTGCCCGGAAGTCCCGCCGGGGCCGCTGCTGTAGCGGGGCCGTCCTGCCACGCCGTCGGCAGCTTCCACAGCGCCCGCCGCCGCTGCGCCCTGTGCGTCACGCCACCGCCGCCTCCACCGTCGTGCTCGGTAGCCACCCCCGTGGCGACATCGGCGGACGCCAGCCTGTGCGCCACCGCCTCATGCTGCCGCTGCAGCTGCTGGTACTGCCGCAGCGCCGCCGCCCGTCCTCCGGCCCCTGGCGACTCCTGTCCCCCCGAACCCCACGCGCCGCCAACGCTCCCCCTCCCTCCCGGCCCAGACCCCGGCCGGGAGCTCCCAGGACTCGCGGGACCCTCCCCAGGGGCCGCCATCACGGACGGAGACTTGTGCTGCTGTGGGGCGGGCTGGCCCCAGCGCCGCCTGGCCTGCCGCGTGTGCAGGTGCAGCAGCAGCCCCTTGGTGCCGCTGCCCACCGACCCGCGGGCCGCGCTGCCCGGCCTGTGTGTGCCGCTGTGGCCCCTGTGGCCCGCACCCGGGTGCGCGTGGTGCGCTTCGCCGGCCCTGGCGGGGGCCCCGAACACACTGCCCCCAAACACGCTGGACGTGCCCGCGACAGAGGGCGTCCAGGGCCGGGCGCCGCCGGCATCGGGCCTTCCAGCCATACCGCCGGCTGCAGGGGCGGCGCCTAGGACAAAGGACGGCGTCCTGAGGTCAAGGGGCCCCGAGCCCCCGAGCACAAGCCCCCAGGCGCTTCCGTCCTGCGGCCCGAGCGGTGTGTTGGGCCCTTCCGCTGCTGCCGGTGTGCCTCCTAGGGTGGACCCGCCGCGGCGGTCGGCCGCTCCTGAGATGGACAGGCGGCGCTTCGCACCCGCGTGTATCATGTTGTGGGCACGGTGATGGGGGCCCTGCTGCGGCGGCGGCGGCGGTGGCAGGAGCGGCAGCGGCAGCGGCAGGCCCCCGGCGGCTCCGCCGCCTGCGGCAGACACGTATTGGGCCCGACCGTCCTCGGGCTCCCTTGCGCCGAGGCCCTTAGACTCATTACTGTCGCTGACCTCACCGCTGCCCCTAGAGGAGAACTCCGCGGCAACCGCTGCCGCCATCGCCGCCGCCGTTTGCAGGGGGGACCCTGGCGAGCCCGGCGGCGCCAGGACGCTGCGGCGACGCAGGCGGGCCACCAGGGAGGGCCCGCTGCGCTGCGGCGGGCGCGGCGAGTGGGCAGCGGCGAGCGACTCGGCCGCCTCCGCCGCCAGCACCGCCGCCGCCGCCACTGCTGCACCCGAGTCAACTTCCATATCGTTTGTCTGGTTGTCGGGCACAGGTGGTAATGGCGGTCCCGCGTCCTCGGCCTGCCTCGGGATGCGCAGGGGTGGGGCGAAGGGGCCGGCGGGGCTCCCCGGTTGCTGCTGGGCCGGCTGTGACTGGGACTGCTTGGCCGCTCGCACCAGGGTTCGCAGCTGGTCCAGCTCTTCGGCTTCTATGCCCTGCAGGGGAAAGATCAGCGGTTTGCGGAGCGAGAGCGGCTCTTCGAGTGTGCGACAGCAATCGCAAGCCTCGCAAGGTTGGTCAGTTGCATGACACGAGGTCACATGGCTTCTGGCCTTGGCCCCAAAGCTAACGGACACATAAGACTAGTTAACTGCAGGACACGAAGCCAAAGCCATACCTGCCACATCAGGCGCCGCCGCGCCGCCAGCGCCAGCCTTGCCTCCCGCCACTCGCACCGCCGCAGCCACGCCGCTGCCTCCGCCGCACGCGCATCCCCGCCCACCACGCCGCCGTCGCCCCCGCTCCCATCCTCCCCAACCCGAGCCCCTGCCGCTGCCCCGCCCCGCCCGTCCGCTGCGCCCGACGAAGCCGCCGCCGCTGTGGCCGGCACGGCCGTGCCGTACGACAGGCGCAGCCGGGCCAGCTCCGCCGCCAGTGCCGCCGCCGCCTCGTTGTGCTCCCGCAGCACCGCCTCCGCCAGCAGCTGCTGCTCCTCGCCCACACGCCGCTCGCGCTCATCGCGCAGCCTGCAGGTGCAGCAGGTGGGCGTCAGGACCGCGGCATGGCCTTGCACCAGCCTTCTGGATATAGTGACAAATGACAAATACGTCAGTGAAGAGCCGATGACAGAGCGTGAAGAAGACGTGGGCATAAGCTTGGCGACTTAGCAAGCTGCGGGCGCTGCGCACCTAGCCTCCCGCTCCCCGAGCGCCTCCCGCTGCTCCGCCAGCAGTCGCGTCCGGGCCAGCCGCGCCGCCTCCGCCGCCGCTGCCTTGGCCTCCCGCGCCGCCTCCTGCGCAGCCAGCGCTTCCGCCGCGGCCGCTGCTGCCGCTGCGTCAGCCGCCGCCGCCGCCGCCTCCCGCCTCCGCCGCTGCAGCTCTAGCAGGAGGGTCAGCTCTGCGTCGCGGGCCGCCTCGGCCGCAACGGACGCCTCGGCAAGCTGCAGCGCAGACGGATTGTAACGGAGCGCCACCAACCCGCTTTATAGTGGTGGTAACAAGGCAGTGACGAAGCGGGCAGACGAAACACTGGCCAATGCGGCACTGTGCAACAGGGCGAAAGGCCCTGACAGCTCGCGGGAACTGCAGTGCGGGAACTGATTGCGCCTGCTGTATGGCAGCCAAAGTCAAAAGCGCTCCAGCCAATGCGCACCTGCTGCAGCGCCTCCGCCCTGAACACAAGGGGGTAGTGGAATTCGTCGGTGTACGGCACGCCTGGTGCAGCTGGGCCCCCAGCGCCGCCGCTGCCCTGCCTTGCTGGGCTACCCCCGGTCGACGTCAGGGCGTCCGCGAGGCCGCCGAAAGCGAGCAGGCCGGGGAGGCGGTGGGGGGCGGCTCCGAGCATGTCGGGTGCTGCTGCATGGTCCGGCGGCTGCCCCTGCAGCCCGCCCTCCTGCAGCTGGCCATGGGCCGGTGGTTGTGCGGCCAGCGCCTCGCCCCACTGGGCAGCAATCAGGCGGGCCTCCTCGGCCTGTTAAGACAAAGCAATGGCACCATGGTTGCAGGTCGTTACTGACATGTTCTGCTGTAGGCACGCAGGTGCAAGCAGACTGGTGTCACCTTTCCGTGTTGATAGTGCAGGCGACATTCAGTGCTCGGAGGCACAACCCTCACAAACACCATACCCCGTAGGGCTGGCACCATTCTGCTTAGCCGCACGGCCCGGCGCGCAAAGCCCCTTCGGCGCAGCCGTGCCACCCCAGCCAATCAACTGCGCCCACCTCAGCTGCCGCCATGTGCCGTACACGGTCCGCAATGCGCCCCAGCTCCCCTCCCGCCTCCGCCAGCAGCCGCATCTGCAGCCCCGCCGCCAGCACCACCCGCTGCATGGGGGCAGCGAACACGGGGGCCTCTGGAGGGCCGCCCCCGCCCCCGCCGCCCGTTGCCCCCGGCTCCGGAGCCAGGCCTGGGTCGTACACCCATGCCCGCACGCGGCGCAGGTACGGCGCACAGGCGGCGGTGAAGAGCAGCCGCAGCAGGGGCTTCTTCACGTGGTCTGACTGGGGAGGGGAGAGCAAGGCAACGGTGGGCGGCAGCGGGACGGAGTGAACGGTGCGTGGGGCTTGCGCGGGGTGACCGTAAAGAGTGGTGGATTGGCGCCGCAGGAAGATGCAAGGCCACTGGCGTGCTCCTTACCGAGCACAGGTAGGAGATTGCCGGTGTGGGTATAGCACAAGAGGTGATCTCGTTGCTGGGCCCAGTGTTCGCCCACCACATGCCCGGCACCTGAGCGAACGAGCCCACACCGCCCGCACCTGGATGAGCGCAAAGTACAGCTTGTCCAGCAGCGCCGTACCACGCGGGAAGCCCTCCGCCCGCCACAGCGACGGCGCGCGCGCCCGTACGGCGCCCGCCACATCCCCGCCCAGCGCCTTGGGAGCGCCCGCCGCCGCCGCCGCTGCCGCCAGGTCCTCGTTGGAGGGCGCGAAGGCGGGGTCTGGTACGCAGCCGCACACGTCGGCCAGGCGCTGCAGGTGCACACGCAGGGGCGTAAGGCACAGCAGCAGGCCCAGCAGCCCGCAACCGCCGCCCGCTCCTGCTGCCCCTGGTGCTGCTGATGCTCGTGTTGCTGAGTGCGCGGGGCCATCACCGGTCCGTGGCCGCGGGCGGTGTGCTGCGGCGAGGTCCTGTAAGTTAACCGAGCGGCCGGGGGTTATGGCACCGGGGGCAGGCGAAGGAGTATCATGACACGGCGAGGGCTTGAAAGCATGTGCCAAGCGGACCGGCATGGGGTGGGCCATGGCTTTGGTGAGCAAAGATGGCCGTCAAGTCTGAGTCTCCGGCACGCGTGCCCTCAACCACGATACTTGGACACACGGTAGCTAGCTACGGCCCTGCGGTGAGGGATCTTGTGAGCTTATGCCTGGTGGTCCATCGCCGCCCACCTGCAGCTGCGCGTCGTACAGCGCCAGCAGCTGCCGCACCGCCTCCGCGAAGGCCGCCAGGCACTCGTCCCCCTGGCCCCGTGCCGCCTGCCCTCCAGCGCCCTGCCCTGCAGCCCCCGCCCCCGCCCCCGCCCCCGCCCCCGCCGCTCCGTGCGCCGCTACGAAGGCGCCCAGGCGGCGGCGCAGCTCCCCCACGTCGCACAGCTGCACCAGCAGCCGCCGCTGGCTCACCAGCCGGAGCGAGGGAGACCTGGGCGAGGAGGAGGAGGGGCGCGGGGGAAACGTAAAACCAGGCAGGCCGGGTAGCCACTGCTAGTCTGGTACTAAGGGCCCTGACCGCGGTATCTACGTATGGGGCTGTTGCTGTTTGGTGCTGAATGAACACCTGGGTCCTCCCAAATACGAGGCCAAACGCTGCCCCGTACACAAGAGTGGACTTGGCCGTGCTTTGCAATTGTCCCACAGCGGCTTCATTCCGCCGCGCCAATGCACAGGCACATACAACTAGGGCCGGGTCGGCCACCTGTCGGCCCGACCCCCTCCCCGGCCGCCTCACCTGACCTCCCCAGCCCGCAGCATGCGCAGCGCCGCGCCCACCCCCAGCAGCGCCATCACCGCCACGTCGAACGCAAGCACCTCGCACTCCAGGGACCGGTCAGCGCACACAGCAGCGGCAGCTACAGCAGGTTTTCCACCACTGACAGCAGTAGCACTGGCGCCACTAGCAGCAGCGGCAGCGGCGGGTTTCCCGCCGACACCCTTCGAGGCGACGGCCCTGCGCTGAGCAGGATTGTCTTGGTCGAAATTTTCAGCTCCCTTCGCCGCGGCAGCTTCCCGTCCATCTCGACCGGTCCCCTTCTCTGACGGCTGGGCAGCCAGACTGGGTGGCAGGAGGCGCGCCATAGGGCTGCGTGCAGCCAACAGCCCGCCCGCCCAGCCCCCGAGCCCTGCTCCTGTCAGGCCTCCGACACCTAGTGCGGCAAGGGCAAAGGGTGCCGCCAACTCGCCCTCCTCGCCAGCCACTTCCTGCTGGTCGGCCCCGGGGCCCGCCGCAGACACGCCGAGGACGCTGGACTCCGCGCCAACGAGCGTGTGCTCGCCAAGCTGTGGGTCCTGCAGCTGCTGCGGTGGGGAGGGCGCCGGCGCCGGCGGCTGAGGCAATGGAGGCTCTCCCAACCGAAAGCACTCCGAGCTGGTGCCGCCCAGCTGCCACAGAAGCGGGTTCACGTGCGTGAACCGGCGGTGTATTGGAGGCCCGGCAGTAGCGGGGGCTTCTGCCCCTGCCCCTGCCCCGGCACCATCACCGGATGCGACCCACCGCGGCAGGGTGCCCCCCGGCCCGGACACTGGGGTGTTGGCATCGCCTCCGTTAGGCGGCAGCAGCTCGAGCCCTAGCTCCACGTTCAGCGGGGCGTCGAAGGCGGGGGCCACCGGCAGACCCGCGGTGTCGCGGAAGGGGAACCACCCGCTGACGGCGGCAGCTGCTGCAGCGGCGTCGCCAGGGGCACCGGCCAGCAGCGGGCCAACAACCCCAGAGGTGCGAGCAGGAGCTGGGAGGCCGTCCGCAGCTGGTAGCGTGTGTGTTGTAGGCGGCTCGCGCGAGTGCGCTGCGCGGCCCAACTGCCGGGGCGTTCCGCGCAAGGGGGATCCGTACGGCAGCAACTGCAGCTGCTTCCGTGCCGTTGCTGCCTCCCCGGTGTGCCCCGCGTGCACGTCCTCCGGGTGTGGGTCCAGCTCCAGCAGGTGCGAGGGGTGGCCAAGACCCGCAGGTGAGTGTGAAAGGGCAAGTGGCTTTGCTGCTCCTCCCCAGGGCGGCATGTGCATCGGGGCTTCCCCTGGGGCCGGAAGGGCAGCGGGCGGGGGAGCCAGGCGCAGGCGACGGCCAGGTAGCGGACCGTCCAGCGCCCCTGGGGTGGCCCCTGTGACAGGGCCGTGGGAGGGCTGAGGTGCTGCTGCTAGGCGTCCGGCCGCCGCAGAGACGGCTGAGGCGGCAGGAGCTGTGGCTGTTGCCGCTGAGCCCCGGAGGCACAGCAGCAATGACAGCACCCGCTCGAGGTCGGGGCCATGTGCGCCGGTCCGCCTGCGGCAACGGTTACATGCGCGTCAGCAAGCAAGCCTGGGTCAGCTTCGGACGGCACTGACTGGCGCTGAACCACAGTAGCTGGGTATGCGCCGGTCCAACTTGCGATGCCGGAGCTGTGGCCTTGCGGCAAACGCCAATGCGGCCGTACCCTGCAAGCGTCCTACACGGTGCAACACAGAATGTACGGCATTGCTCACCCGGCGGCCACGTCGTCGCACGTTTGCTGCTGGTGATGGTGGCCCTGCTGCTGCTGCAGCTGCTCGGCCCCCAGCCGCTGCAGCTCGTCCACCAGCCGCGTCAGGCGGGCCGCACTGCCGTGGCAGGCAGCGGCCCGCATCCGCAGCAGCTCCTGCGGGCAGCGCGTGCAGGGCAGAGCAGGGCAGGGGTCAAGGGCGCACGGGCACCGCTACGGTTGCAAGCAGCACAGCTGCAGCTGTGAGGCGGTGGGTGTACGGCTGATTCTTGAGCGGAAAGCGTTGCAGCATGCAACTTGTTGTGGTGTCTGCATGATGTCATGGAGTCGGTTTGTGCACCAGATTGCTCCTCACCGCCGCGGTCGCCTCCAGGTTATGGATACACCGCTCCTCATCGGGCACATCAGCATAAGCCTCCTGTGCGCGTGACGGCGTTTACTACGTTGTTAGCAGCCTTGCAGGACTTCGTGAGGTCCACGGCGTGCATTTGTGCAGCAGCAGTGCACCCAACCGCACAAGGCCCTGCAGCACGCATACATTCTGCACGCCACCCCTGCGCGCCTCAGGCCAAAGCCTTACAGCGCTGCTGACTGCTACCTGGGGGCCGGTGTCTAGGAGTACTGCGTAAGCAGCTGTCAGCAGACGTCGCTGCAGGCCCACGGGCTGCTCAGTCCCCGACTCCTGGTCGGCGGAGGTGCTGATGCCTTTTCCCAAAAGCTTCTGCGACAGAAGCTTTAAGTTCCAGTAGATGCTGGCATCCGAAGCTGCCATTATGCAGTCCGTCAAGCACGGTGAAGCGTCATGTCGGGTCTTGCTGTTTAGTGCGTGTCGGGAAGCCGTGGCAATAAATTCGACAAGCTCGTTATAGATTCTTATCTATTGCCTTTACACGCTGCGATCTGGGAGCAGTTGTTGGTCAGCGAAGGCAACCGGAAAAGCCGAATTGCGAGTACATAGCTGTGTGAGGTTATGCAAGTTGCGTCATAATACAAAGTCATTGCAGCAAGTTGTGATGGTCTAAGAAATTGGCTCCGGCTTGCGACTTTCCCTTCCCGCCAAAAGGAACACCTCCAGCCACCATCAGACCGTAACACCTGCTCTCTGAAGCACCACTCCCAAGACCTTAAGCCAAACACAACTAGTAGATTGGCGTTAGTGCAACCGCATACTCGAACGCTTACTTGGGTTGGAAGCGCCGAGCAGGAGCTTCCCTGGCACCTTGCACGAGCACCTGTGCACCCACTAGCACTGACATCTGAACGCTGCGGATTTGCACCATGCAACTGTACCGCCATGCACAGTGCGATGCACAAACCGCCCTGAGGTGACACTGTCAGTACTACCACACGTAGCCTCCACCTGCACACTGAAGGGGCCCGCGCGGCCACAGCGGCTACACGACACGTGCCCCACGACATGTCTCATTCCCCAAGGGCCGAGCGCAGCGCACCATCACCCATCTCACTAGGGTTGTCACCCATGTCATAAGACATGCGCCTATAGGCGTTACCAAAGGTCGAAATCAGCGATCCCATCCGTCTCCTTGTGCAACCAGAGCTGTGCCCGCCCCGCTGCTGTGGCACTTGGTCCACATCTTGGACCAGTCTCAATAAAAGACGCGCCGCGCCGTTTTGTCTTGATAAAGTTGTTGACTTGCCCGTATCGCCTCATGCCTGGACAGAGAGGGGCAGCTCCTGCGCACCCAGCCACATAGGACGTGGGAGGACCACACTCACTTAGTGCGTCAGCCTGGCAGTGGAACCCCTTCTGCTGACGCCTGACAACCCAGAAAAGCAGCGCAGCGCCGCTGTTGGCGAGGCCGCCCGTGGCCTACAGCACTGGGGAGCGGCAGCACCAGCAATGATGACCGACACCCCCGAACCCCAAGGCTGCCCACCTGCGCCTTGCGGACGGTCGCCTTGGCCGTCACGATGTCGTACATGCTGCGGGCGACGGACGGGCAAAATTACGCACTGCATCACCGCAATACAGACAGCACATAAAACAAAACGGAACGGAAAGCCAGCGGAGTTACAGACAGGTGTACAGCCTAGCCACCCATGCTGCCCTCGCAGTGCCAGCCTGGGGTAAGCGCCGCCCCGCTTGGGGTGCATGGCAAGCTGCACGTATCTCGCACGCTCAGCCCTAACCGACGCACGCCCACCGTCCAGGGCATCCCTGTGAGCACCTTTCGCTGCACGACCCCGCTGTCCCAGGCCCAGCACCGCCCCACCATATGGCTCTCCTCTCCAGCGCCTCCTCTATCCTGTCCTTGAAGGGCAGCGGCAGCATGCCGTTGGCGGCGGCGTAGGCAGAGATGACGGGGCCCTGGGGGGGAGGGCAGGAGGGGGGGGGGGCAGCAGTGGGGAGGGTGGCGACCACGCACGTCATTGCGGCTGCTCGTCCCAGATGGAACATAATGCACATGATGCAGCAGGCACCCGATCCGGGGGACGCCCAGGCATAAAATGTATGTTCGGCCAGTCGCCGCCAGCCCGTGTACGGCAACATCTGTACGGCTCGGCCAGGCCCGCCCACCCACCAGGATGAAGATGCGGTGCCGGAAGGTGCCCACCCACGCCTCGCGGTTTTTCTGTCAGGGGCACAAATAGCCCAAAAGGGCGGCAGCCAAGCCGAAAGAGGCGTGAAGGTGTGCTAGTATGCCTCCATGCAAGGTAAGGGCGGTACATGCCTGAATCGTAACTCAGGTTACAGCACTGATGTGTACGGTAGGCAGAGACAACAGGACAAGACAGGAGGACACAGTGTGGCGTGCGGCACCGCCAGCTGACAGACCCAGGGTGAGCACACCGCGCACCCGCCCTCCCCCCGGCCCCCCGCCCCACCATGGACGTGTTTCCGTTTGCCACATTGCCGCTCCGCGGTCACCCACCATGGACAGGTGGTAGAAGCCCCGCAGGTAGGTGTAGGCGATGGCGCCCACGGACGACAGGCAGCCTGAAAGTAATTAAGGGCCGGCGTGTCAACGATGGCCACCGGCAGGTGGATACCGTAGCCTGGCTGGCTGGCGCCACATGGAGGCCCTGGTACGCAAGCCGTCCCACATTAAAGCTTCTCACGTGCCTTTCACACGTAGTTTGGGTCGCCATGCTCCCAGGAGCAGCCACGGGGCATCCGCCGCCCCAGGGCCCACCCGTTTCATGAGCAAGCCCGCCTGCCCCGCTGCCACGTACCGTACTTGACCAGGTACGGCCCGAAGCGCTGCTGTTCCAAGATGTCGTATGCGTGGTTGACCTGGGCTTTGGTCAGCATGGGAGGGGGCTGGCCGGCCGCCTAGGGGAGTGGGGGCGCAAGGTGGGGAGAGGGCAAGAGTCGAGGGGAGCAGCTGAGAACCCTGCGTACACTCCGACTACTAGGTGCAAGCCGCCCATGCAGCTTGATCCTGTGACTGCAATCGCCGACCTGCAATAGCGGGTAAGCTGTCGCTGGCACCGTAACAGGCGGGCATAGCGACCGTGCGACCCACGGGGTCTGCTGTGAGCAAACTGACGTGAGCGCACTTAGGTGAGGCCTAATTGCTTTGTTGTATCCCAACATCGTTTAGTAAAGGGATGTCATCGCCAGCGCAAGAGTCCATGGCATACCTCCCTTTCTTGACGTTCCGCAGCCTGCTTCTGCAGCGCCTTCTCTTGCTGCATGAGCATGGGAGGCTTTGCTCGTTGCCGCGGCATGTGTTGAATAGCGTAAGGGTCCCGCGCCGCTGGCGCAGTTGCTTCGGGTGTCGAGCCATCGTCCGACATCGTTAGCTGTGGTTGCAGAGTTGGCAGAACGTTGATTCTGAATATGCAGGTGAGAATAGTTCAACAGAAGTGCGGCAGGCAGAACCTTTGTGGGCAGTGAGTGTCACCGGAAGTGCCTACAAGTCTTGCCCCGATGCGCCGTGTCGCCCAAGCCGGCAAAGCGCCCCCCAGAGGCTCGAAAGTGCTGGCCTGTTGGCCCCTGTGAACATGGCTGACCGAATTCCCACCTGTCATCTGCCATCTTGGTATGTCTACTGGAGTACTGGTTCATGCGCAACACCTAAGCAACAGGCGTGGATGGGCATGCTGCTGAAACGTGCGTAGGGTGCGTGGCCCTGCGTGGCCACGCCGGTTCCCGTGCCAGCCTGCTACTGCGAACCGCATGTCACGTCGAGGGCCATAGTCCTATAAAGTCTGTGACCGGCCGACTGTCGGGCTTCACCTTGCAGCGTTGCAGGTGGTACCATAGTGCCCTGCACGCGGGGTCAGCGAGGAGCCGCCGCCCCTGCAGGCATGTACGGCAACAGGGAGCATCTCTACCGTACCGTCCGCGCACAGGTATAGCATGCCTCATACTCAACCGCCTGTTTGATCACCCCGGAAGCTCATGCTGACGGGACTGATCCCGCCATCGGGGTCACGGTTGTGGCCACGATCCTGTACTGCACACTCGAAATGCCCCGGGGTGCCCTGCGCTTTGACCAGAACATGTGCAATGAAGAGAAGTCTTATTCCTGCGGAAAGGTTTACAGTTACGAGAAGGGGCAGGCTAGCGGGCCCAACCAGCACAGGCAAGCACCAGCACCACATGACGCCCAAACCCAGAGACCCGACCCCGACGGCAAGCAGGCCACACCCAGGGACTGAGAGGACCTAACACCAAACGCCACAGGACAGAAACGAGGGGACAGGCCAAAAGACCGAAGGTAAAACAGTTGAAGAGGTAGGAAAGGGAGCAAAGGACACAAGGAGACGGGGCTAACATCTCCCACAAACCCTGCTACACCGACGTAGATGCGCAAAGTACCACCAAGCAAGTGAGGAAGGGACCACGTCTGGTGAGTGGTGACGTGCCCCTCCAAACCGGCAACCGGCGGAGGACAAACCCCAAACCAACCTAACACCGGAGGACAAACCCCAAACCAAACCAAAGACGTCTGGCAGCCCAAAGGCTCAGCAAACACCAGCCACAAATCCAACCCCCGCCGCGACTCCATCTCCGGCTCTTAACGGAAAACCCCCAACGGGACGCACTTCCTTAACCCGCCCCACACCCGCAAAGCACCCAGAACTAGACCCGATTGACACCAACAGCAGCCCCTACGCCGCAGCAAGGACCCGCACTCCCACAAACAAAGTGCCGCCCCGGTGGTGACACCCAGACAAGCTGCCCACATTGCCTTTAGAAACCTCGGCCGTGCCCCGTGGCCGTGCCCGCGAACTGCCCGCCCCCCACACACGTGCTATACCCGCCAAGCACAACGCGTCATCCAAGCAGCACCTTGTGGTGCTCCCCAGCTCACAACAGGCCGCCGTTCCGTACGTAACTGCACCACACACTGCTCGTGAATATGCAGCAACAGGGACATGAGCAAGCAGCCACTCACACAGCTGAGCCCACCTGCGTTAGCTCAACACTGGCACTGGCACCCAACCTAGCACAGCTGATACACTGCCGACGTGGCGCACATTGCCATTGCGGTGGAATCCCCGCACTGCAGAGAGCAGTCTCAGCACACCGTCGCTGCTGCTGATGCCCGCACCTCTATGGCCATGCTCGTAACCCACATGCACTAGCACAATGACCTGGTCCCCAGCCTACGTGTAAACTCATCCGAACAAATGGCCTTGACCTTGGCCATGGATGCATGCAACGCCCTCATGTAGGATGGCCTAACCATGCCGTACGATCTTACTTAAGTTGCACAACCAGGACTGCCTCCCAACTACGCTCCCTCCCTTGCGATCGGGGGGCTCCTTTGTTCTCCTATGTACACGCCACTGAAGTAAGCTACAGAGGTGCCAACATGCCCACCAGAACCAGACAACAACACAAACAGCCTTGCAGGGACCGGCTGCGTCACGTGGAAATAAGCACTGCAGTGCGACGCATCAGTAACTAGGCCTGACGTGCACCTGCATCACAAAAATGTTGTTACACGCTAGCGTGTCCTCCTGCGTCCTGGATAGCACACACACAGGGTCAGCCGTCTGGCAGAAGGTAGACTGCACGTCAGGAAGACCTCGGGCTCGCTCTGGCCACCTGTCCTGCACCCAAAGTTCCCCGAGCTTCACCACATGCGTGTCCTCAGCACACTGGGGGGTTCTTATTGTAACATACGAAGTGTGAACAGCGAGGGCGCGTGTTTCGACCACACGCAGACACAGACATGGCGAATATACGCACAGGCATCAGAAACAAAGCATTTACGAGGCCGTTACTTGGGCGAACATACGTTCCGTACTCATCGTTCTTGCAGAAGGTAGAAGCACCCGACTACTCGTGCTTCTCCTTACCGATGATGTTCTCGCCTGCACCACTAAGGCCTCCTCGCGCCAGCCCACTGGGCCCCTCGTTGCGACCAACACCACTTGCATCGACCCGCCCTCGCGCCGCCGCCTCCGCCGCCCTCAGCGCCACCCCCGACGCGAAGCGCCCCCTGGCCCTCCTCTCCCACAGCCCCGCCACAGCCGCCGCCGCCACCCGCCACACCGCCACCGTGCCCACCACCGCCGGCCACCCCCAGGCCGGCTGCATGGCACGCACCTGCAGCGCCTCCGCCAGCCCCAGCAGCGGAGCGCAGCCCCACGCCTGACGCACACTCAGGTGTTGCACGCTGGGGAGCACCAGCGACCTGTGCACCACGCAAGTCACCATGAGCCTCACCCTGCCCACGTACACGGGGAACCAGGGTAGCACCCCCAGAGCCACCAGCACCGCACCCGCAAGCAAGGAAGACGGCCCCACGACCACTGCCGCAAGGTCCTGCATCCTGACCGCAGCGGCCACAGCAGCCGCAGCTGCGTTTCCGCTGGTCCCGCCACTGCCCCCCGGCGCCCCTGCTGTTGCTGCCGCTGCTGCTTGGTTCAACCGTGGGGGCAGCAGTAGCAACGCTGCAATCGCAGCCGCCTCCGAGCCCCAGTTGCATACCGACAGTGCGATCGCGGGGCCCAGGGCCCTGACGCCCTGCTCCCATGCCACTCGAAGCAGCACCAGGGTGTAGGGGAAGGCCGTGCCCAGCAGTGCGTTGCGGGCGGTTGCTGCCTGGGCCACCAGGGGTGATGCCTGGTAGGATAGCTCCCGGGACGCGGGCTGGAACGGCGGCGGCGGGAGCAGGTGGTGCAGCAGCGTTCCGGCCATGGAAGCCAATCGGTTGGCGGACGTGAAGGCCGACGCAGCAGGGGTGCTGGGCGTGGAGCAGGAGGGAGAGCATGGTGCCGGCCGGGAGAGGTCGGCTGGGGTCAGGAGCGGCACAGCTTGGGCAGGGGCGCAGGAGTGGCTCTTGTAACCCAGCGAGCCGGCGGTCTTGTGGGCGGTATCGTGGACGGCATCGTCCACGGCGCAGGCAACCGTGCTGCTCATGTCGTGGTTGCCGGCACCCTTGCCTTCCCCAGTACGACTGCAAAGGTCCACGTGTCGCACCACGCCCCTCGCCAGCAGCTCCGCCGTCTCCCCCATGCCCATGCCCACACTGCCAAGGTACTGCAGCAAGTAGGACACCACCTGCTGCTGAGCCTCCCGCATCCCCTGGCTGCCGCTGCCGCCACCCTGGGGGCCCAGCAGCGCAAAGGCCAGGTCCCCCAGCAGCGGGGCAAGGTGCTCTCGCCATACGCCGACCTCCCACTCAAGGCCGCCTGCACCAGAACCGTCGTCGCCGCCCTCGGCGTGCGCCTCCGCCACACCTGCCGCCGCCTCCTGCCGCACCAGGTCCCACAGCTGGCACACCTCCGCGGCAGCAGCGGGCGGCAGCAGCAGCAGCGGAGGAGCGGCAAAGTGCAGCGGCGGCGGCGGCGGAGAGGCAGCAGTGCCCACCCCTCCGCTCTCACCGAGTGCCCCCGCCGCCGCTCCTGCCTCTGGCTCCTGACCATCACCGCCCGCCGCCCCATGCTCCGGCCCCACCAGCACCAGCTGCAGCACGCGCACGTCACCGCCCCCTGCCAACGACGCCGCTGCTAGCTCCTCCCCCGTCAGATGCAACTCCACCTCCTGCGTCCCAGCCACCAGCCACACAGCAGCCTCACGCAGCAGCACCGCCGTACCAGGCTGCGGCCGCTGCCCACCCTCCGCTGCCTCATGCTGCTGCTGACCCCCGGCTGCACCCCGCTCCGCCAGCACCAGCACCCGGGCGGGCTGCGGCCGGGGGCTGTGCAGCACCATGCGCACCGTGGCACCGCCGCCAGTGTGGGCACCGGGGTCGGGGCTGCAGATGGCCGGAGGAGACAGGAGCAGGAGGGTCGCAGCTGCGGCGCCGCTGCTGCTGTTGCTGCTGCTGCCGCCGCCACGGCCCTGCAAATGCTCCCCACCAGGCATCACGGCCACGGCCGCCCCCGCGCCCTGCCCCACCTGCACCTGCACACCGCCCGCATCGCCACTGGCGGCACCGGGCAGCAGCTGGGGCAGCAGGCCTTCCGCCAGGTCCTGCAGGTCAAGGGGAGCCTGGCCCCCTACCCCGCTCTCGCCGTCATGGACGCTGGCTGCCGCGAGGTCCCTGCCTGCCGGTTCCGCCCCCGCCGCCAGCCCCCGGCTCCACATGATGAGCTGCGCGCAGCCGCGCACCACGGCGCACCGCAACGCGGCAAATGGAGACACAGCGACACGCGGCGCCAGCACACTGGTGGCGAAAGTGGCGGCGGAGAGCGGCGGAGCAGACCCCGGGGCGGCAGGGCCGGAGGCGGTCGGGACTGGCGTGGGCGGCGGGGCGGCCATGCCCGTAGCGGCGGCGAAGAGGGCGGGTGCGGCCGCGGCCAGGCGCGGGGCGTACTCCTGGAAGCTGCCGGGGTGACGAGTAACCTGAGGGCGGGGTTGGCGGCAGCAGCAGCACCTGGCTCTTAATGTGGCGCGTGCAGGGAGTTGAGAGGTGCGCATTGTGAGCAGCCATACGATGCACAGCGTGCGTTGGCACTGTGAACACAGAGGTGCCACGCCAAAAGGTTGGCATGAGCCTGAACGCAAGGCGTGCTCACCTTTACAGACGTGACAGTCGTGGTGGTGAGCGCCTGGTAGGGTGCCAAGAGCGCATGCATGGAGGGTGGGGGCTGTTGCTCCTCCCCCAGGCTGGATGAGGAGTCGGTGGCCAGCAGGGCGCACGAGCTGGAGCTGGTGGCTGCTGCGTCGCTGCTCGGTGACAGGCAGGGAGAGAGCAGGCCGCCGCACTCAGAACCCCCGCGGCCAGACGTTCCACGCCGCTGCTGTTCCACGTCCTGCTGCCGACCGCGCTGCTGTTGCTGCTGCTGCCGCCCCCCTTCCCCTGCCCCGCCCCTCCACGCCACGCACAGCTCCGCATGCTGCCTCCTCAGCCTCCGCTCCGTAGCCCACGCCATCGCCACCGGCCACGCCACTATGGCCGCCCCCGTCAGCAGCTGCAGCGCCAGTGGCCGGCACGACAGCAGCGCAGAGTGCGCCGGAACCAACCCGCACTGCAGCCCGAATCGCCTGCGCCACGCAGTCGACAGGCGCCCCGAACGCAGGCAGGAGGCCAGCAGCAGCACGAGGCAGGAGAAGGCAAGCACCTGCAAGTTGAGCAGGCCGCTGCCCCAGTCGCCCATCCGTGCGGGCCGCCCCAGGCCGTACCACACCAGGTGCTCCAGCACGTGCAGCACCTGCAGCAGCATGCACGTGCGCGGCAGCATGAGTCACGTTAATCTGCGTGCAGCGCACGCGTCGTCCGGCATGCATGTCCACGTGTCTCTCGCTGTCTCAGTTGTATGGGGGACGCCCCGCCCCACTGAGGGAAACGTGACGTACAAGCAGAGGAGCACTGCAGCACACCAGCATTTGTGGCGAAAAAGAACCACTCGGGTAAAATCACGTTGTATTTGTTTGTTGCAGATGTGGGGCTCACCCGCTGGCGGGTCCCTGCGCTGCTGGGGAAACGTGGGCCGCCGGCGCAGGCGCAGGCGCGGGCGTGCGGCAGCCCGACCCATGGGTCGAGGGTCACCGCGATGGAGGCCGCCATAGCCAGCGGCAGCTCAGCCGCCACCGATAGATCCCACTCAAACATGTAGTCTGTGTAAGGGTTGAGAGAAAGGGAGTAGGCCTCTCGAACATGGCGGTTGTGATTGCCCGAATCGCAACCAACACGCAAGCTCGTGAAAGCGAAGTGGGAACCAGGCGTTGCGCGGTGCCTCGACGTCGCCTTTGGCCAACGCAGCGTACAAACCAGGTGTGGACTGTTGCAGAGAAGCTTACCTGCCAGGACAGGCGGGGAAGATGGCAGCCGGGAGCCCAGCAGAGACGTGGCCGCCTCTGCGTCGCGACATCGACAGGCCTTGCCGAAAGTACACGCGGTGAAACCGCAAACCTCGTGATCATCACCGCTTTCCATGCTGCTGAGAGGCTGAGCCCATATGACTGCAGCCGTTGCAACCTTACGCGTTGCCACGCCCAACTCAAGGACCCGAGGTGCTTGGGCCCACCCGTCAGCAGCGAGCGGGCGCACCAGCACTTGCTTCTAACGCCTGCTAGTCCAGCAATGCTGCCGAAAGCAGTGTAAGTACAAGTAGTACAGGCAAAGGGGAAGGGCCAGCATCATCGCGTCCGAGGCAACACGGCCTCGGACAAACCGACGAGCCCCTATGTCCGACCGGCAAATGCTTGTACTCCAGGAAAGCAACCGTCGCACGCACCGGGTAGCTCCTGTGCCTTGCTGTTATCAATGCAGTCCAGCTAATTACAACGCACTAAAAACCTATGATTGGGGCAAAGCGCAAGGGGTTATGCGTCAGCCCACGGGCGCCACATGTATTCCCCCGTGCCCCTGATCGCCGGGACGGGTATGGGTTTTGGAAGAGGACCAAGACTGTAATAATGTACATGTCATGCCATATGGCCTGGGCTCCAGCCGCGAGGAGCCGCGGCACAGGACCGACGGCCTTTTGGGGCGTGGATGGTGTCGAGCAGCTGCAGCCATGCATGCTGTGAACCCTGCTGTGAACCGGCTGTGAACGCAACGCCCGCCACGAAGAATTCGCTCACATACTGACGTCTCACCGTTGATGCCTTTGCGGCATTCACAGGCCGGTTAACAGGTGTGGAAGGCACCGCAGCATACCGGAATGTGCATGGCAGGGTCAGCAGTCTTACCTCCGTTGTTTGGCAGGGCTCAAGCGCCGCAGCTGGCGCTCCGTTACTGCTGCTGTCTGCTGCTCCTATGCTGATCCACTTGTTGTTGCTGTGCAGGGGCATGCCCTGCGCTAACACCACTGCCCGTTGTCTGGCTGGCTGCGGCATCACCCCAGCCAGGGTCGTGGCTGCAGTACAGTGAACGCCGTCGCTGGACACCCCCAAAGCATCAGAAAGTATCCCTCGCAGGCAAAACGTCAACACTCCAAAACGCCTGTATGATGAGCGTCCTTGCACTCCAAGCGTGGCTCGTAGACATGCTGTCAGTTATGGCCAACGGCGAAATCAGGACGTCGCCGCCCGAAGTGCTGATGCCCTCTGGAATATCATGCCATTTACACTAACTTCAGCTATAAGCATGCATCGCCGCGGCCGTCTCGCCGGTGAGCAGAGATGGACAAGGTTCGTGCTGGACTTTGCAAGAAGGCTGCAGCACAAAACATGTATGAATCTGAAGGTGTCCTGGACTGTAATGTACATTGAGTGAGGAGCACGCTCTGGGTGCGCGCATGGTTACAGTTTGAACGGAGCCAACGACAGTGCAGACCTCTTCTGGCGGACCTCCTACTACGTCTATGCATTACAGCATTACAAGAAACAAGCTGACACGCAGTGCTGGGGCGTAGCTTGTACAGATGCGCCACCGGCCTGTCGGCTGTCGCGGTGTCGGGAATGAAGGGCTCCCCTGAGCACTCAGCTCCCAGACCCAACGCGGACGGGCTGGATGTCATGCCCACACTACAGCTCTCCATCCACCGGCATAAGCTTGCGCCCCTGGATGCCCGCAGGCTTGGCTGTGTTGCGGTAGGCGCCAGGGAGGAACCACACACGGTAGGAGGCTTAACGCTTAAGGCGCAGGTGGGTGACCAGTTGTGTATCAGGGTGGCTGGTGGGCCACTGCAGCTACTGCTGCCTGTACGCGTGTATAATTGGAGTCCGGCTGACGACGCACTATCATGATGTGGGTTTTGAGTGGATCCATGTTAGTTGTGGATTTCTGAAGCCTACGAGCTTTTGGCAAGCGGTGTTCCACGGGCTGTTGGCGTCAGGTGAGATCAGGTTTGATCGGTCCAAGGCTTGCCTCGAGCACCGCCAACTGTATTGCTACTACGTTACCGCGCTTTCCCACCTGCCGCCAAGATACAGACTCTCCTGTATGAAGCTACTATGTTACAAGGCAGCAGCAACGACGGGGAATAACAACGATACCGACGGCAGCGTCACTCCCGGTCATTCCCAGAGGGGACTGCTTCAGTCACGCAAAATAACCCGACTCCGGCAGGGTGAAGGGCGTTCGGCAGGTCGATCCTGGGTGCGTGTGGCCATGCATATCAAAGGTCCGCAAGATGCAGGTGGGCTGCGGGCTTCTGCGGCTGAAGCCGCGAAAGGGCACGGCAAGCCGGCAAGGCCTGAATATGCCGCTTCGCCTCGCCTCAACGCCTCGCCGCCCTCCTTTACAGCCTTCCTTGCGGGTAAGTTTGCATATTGCACGAACGACCTAGAGTGAAATGCATGTACCTAAGAATGAGCGCAAAGACTTCACGGTGCGAAATTTGCGTTGCGTTTTTGTACACCATGGCCCCGCCTGTCCTGAGACACAAACGAAGCGCTGCTGCCGCCACCAACCTTGCTATGCAGAGCACGCGTTCGAGTGGGACCTGTCGGTGGCGGTGGTCATGCCGCTGGGCATGGCAATGTCCGTCGCGCTGGCCCTTGACCCGTGGGTCGCGGCGCAGGAGGCCGGGGGAGGCAGCGGGGCTGCAGGCTGGGCGGTGCACCGCGCCTTCCAACAAGGCCTGGGCACGACGCAGCAGGTATGCGCGAGGTCACTGTGAACCCTAAACGTCTCCATTAAATTGTGCGCTAGGTGTATGCGTTCTTTTGCCAGGGAGGCTGACCCTTACCTGTCTCCATTTGTCGTCCGACCCAGGGCAAAATCCATATGGAGTATGGTGCCGGATGAGCGCCTTCCTGAGCTTGTGCGGTGCACCTTGACGCTGTGGCGTGTGGTCTCCGTCTGCCTTGAAAGTGGAGGCCCACCTTTTCGCTGTCCTGACCCGCCCTGCGTCACATATATCCTTTCGTGCCGTGTGTGCCCACCCCGGGAACGCACGTATTGCTCCTGCGGCGTGTGCTGCACTCACTTGCCCACAGCAGGTGCTGCACGTGCTGCGCCGCCTCCCCTGGTACACGCTGGTGCGGCCCGCACGGCTGGGCGACTGGGGCACGCTGCTGATCAACGTGCAGCTCTACGCCTTCTGCTGCCTCATGCTGCTGCTGGCGCTCAGCCCGCGCTCGGGGCGGCTGTGGGCCGCGTGGCGCAGGCGAGTGAGGCACGGGCACGGGTCTCACGCTCTCATCATATGAAGCGTGGTTTGTAGACAGGCACGTTACCGCATCTGTAACCACGCAGAGGACTGGATACACAGCACAGGGACCGTGTAGCATCTTGTTCTGGTTATACACATGAACGAGTACATGCTGTCGTCAGCTCTGCGTACATTACGGCCTACCGCCCACCGCCCCACACGCGCCCGCAGGCTGCGCGTGCCTGTGGTGGCCGCCGCCCTGCCGCTGATCCGCAGCGTGCCGCTGCTGGCCTCCTTCCTGCTCAGCGCCCCGCGCACGTGGCACCACCACGGCTGGGCGCGCTACGCCCTGGCCACCACCACCGCGCCCCTGGGCACAGCCGCCGTGATGGGGCTCTTCGAGCTGGTCTTCCGGGTGGGTGGCCAGCAGCACTTCGACCAGTGGACATGACGCCTAGCTGATGCATGTGGATGCGCTGCATGTGGATGCGCTGCATGTGGTTGCGTTGTTGTGCTGGCCTCGTCAGCGGGCAGCGCGCTATGAGCACCCAGCGCCCTGACTCTGCACGAGAGCAGCACCCGGCATGCACCCTACCGGCTGCGTGCGTACATGACTCTTGTCTTGTCTTCCGCTCCGGTCCCCTCCTTCCCCACATACCATGCGCGTTGAAATGATAGCTGCCCGCCATCGTCGCGCTGGGGCTGTGGACGCTGCAAGCCGTTACTACCTTCGTGCTGGCGTACCGCGTGGCACCCACCCTAGCGGCCATGCTCCAGGAGCAACAGCAAGGCCTCTGGCATCCAGCCAGAGGTACTGGTGACAGCGTAGATGCAGTGCCCCTGCAGTGCGGCGCGGTTCCGGCGCACCCTGCGCTGCTGTCGTGCCGGCCGCTGGCGCTGCAGCTGCTGACAGGGGTGGCCATGGTGGCATGGCCGGTGGCACTGGCGTGGGCTACGGAGCGGAGGCTGCGGAGGCAGCACGCGGCGCTGTGCGCGGCGTGTAGGGGCGGGGCAGGGGCAGGGGGGCGGCAGCAACGCGATCAGGACCAGGTGGGGGGTCAGCTGGGAGTTGGGTCGCACAGGCAGCTCACGCGGCCGCAGCTGCAGGTACAGAAGGGTGGCGCCGACGCCAGACCACCGGTTAGTGCCGCAGAACCTGCGGGCCTCCAGCCCCTCCCTTCACCCTTTGACGTTGCCACAATGCCCTCACCCTTCCCGACGCAAGCGGCTGCCGCCGGTAGCTGGCCTGTTGGCAACAGTTGCAGCGGCTACAGCGAGAGCTGCGGTACATGCGCCACGCTGCCCTTGAGCTGGTGCACGGGTCCGGGCACCTCCTGCGCCTCCATGCTGGGCGAGGCTTCCGCTGCCATCCGCGCGCCGCCGGCCCCCTACGTCGCCATGACCACTCTAACCGTCACGTCAGTCAAGGTAGGGCGCACACGGGAATTCGGCCTACGTTGACTACTCGATGCCTCTGTTCCAATGCTGTACCGGCAGGCATGCTCCGCGTCGGTTGCGTTTCCGGTGCCAGCTTGTCCATGCGCGCCACAGGCCCCTCAACGCCAACCTGCTCACCAACCTTGGGCCTAAACTCAAACTTGCATAGCACGCCATTGCGCCGTCAGCAGCATGCCTACCGTATCGCCCACCCTCACGCCCCTGTGGGCCCCAGGTCACTCGCCACCCCGGCAGCTTCCAGGAGTACGCCCCGCGCCTGGCCGCGGCCGCACCCTCCCTCTTCGCTCCGCCACCCTCCCACACTGCCGCCGGCCTGCTACCTCCGCCCGCGGCGTTGCGGTACGCGGTGGTTCGCGGCTGCACGCAGCTCATCTTGTGGAGCCGGGGTCTGGGGGAAGATGGGGCAGCAGGGAGCGGAGGCGTGGTTCAGAGGGACGGCGAGGGCGGCGGTGACATTGAGGCAGAGGCCAGGCAGGTGTCGCGTCACCTGCAGGACCTGGCCGGGGACGGTTTGCCGCAGCTGTTGCAGCAGCTGCCCGGCGCCGCCAGTGGCGATGCGGGCGGTGTGCAGGTGCAGGTGGGGCAGGGCGCGGGGGCGGGGGCGGCCGTGGCCGTGATGCCTGGTGGGGAGCAGCGGGGTGGGAGCAGCAGCAGCGGCGCCGCCGCGACCCTCCTGCTCCTGTCCCCTCCGGCCATCTGCAGCCCCGAACACACTGGAGGTGGTGCCACGGTGCGGCTGATGCTGCACAGCCCCCGGCCGCAGCCCGCCCGGGTGCTGGTGCTGGCGGAGCGGGGTGCAGCCGGGGGTCAGCAGCAGCATGAGGCAGCGGAGGGTGGGCAGCGGCCGCAGCCTGGTACGGCGGTGCTGCTGCGTGAGGCTGCTGTGTGGCTGGTGGCTGGGACGCAGGAGGTGGAGTTGCATCTGACGGGGGAGGAGCTAGCAGCGGCGTCGTTGGCAGGGGGCGGTGACGTGCGCGTGCTGCAGCTGGTGCTGGTGGGGCCGGAGCATGGGGCGGCGGGCGGTGATGGTCAGGAGCCAGAGGCAGGAGCGGCGGCGGGGGCACTCGGTGAGAGCGGAGGGGTGGGCACTGCTGCCTCTCCGCCGCCGCCGCCGCTGCACTTTGCCGCTCCTCCGCTGCTGCTGCTGCCGCCCGCTGCTGCCGCGGAGGTGTGCCAGCTGTGGGACCTGGTGCGGCAGGAGGCGGCGGCAGGTGTGGCGGAGGCGCACGCCGAGGGCGGCGACGACGGTTCTGGTGCAGGCGGCCTTGAGTGGGAGGTCGGCGTATGGCGAGAGCACCTTGCCCCGCTGCTGGGGGACCTGGCCTTTGCGCTGCTGGGCCCCCAGGATGGCGGCAGCGGCAGCCAGGGGATGCGGGAGGCTCAGCAGCAGGTGGTGTCCCACCTGGGGCAGTACTGTAGCGGCATGGGCATGGGGGAGACGGCAGAGCTGCTGGCGAGGGGCGCGGTGCGACACGTGGACCTCTGCAATCGCCCTGCGGGAGGCACCTGCACCGGCAACCACAACAGCAGCAGCACCACCGCCTGCGCTGTGGACGATGCCATCCACGACGCCGCCCACACGGCGGGGCCCGCAATGTGGGGCTGCTAGGGCCCACGCCGGCGCCACCGCGTGAGGAGGGTGGCTTCGACGGCAATGCCGGAGGTAGTGGCTTACCTGGTTACCCCAGCGTCATCTCCCACAGCAGCTACAGCGCTAGCAGCGGCAGCAGCACCAGCAGCGGCAGCAGCACAGACACCATCAGCACCGCGCACATCAGCGGGAGTTACTGCATGCAGGAGACGCCAGGTCGGACGAGCAGTGCCAGTGCAAACACATGCTGGACAGCTGCCACAACCGCAGTCCCACACCCAGCCCGGCCCACCACGTCTCGACGCCCTCTGCGTTCTTCCCGATTGTCCAACCGACTCCAGCATCCGCCATTCTCAAAGCTTGCAACGGGGTTCGCCGCCCTTGCCCCTCCCCAAGCCTTCCACCCACCGGCCCGGGAGGCCTCCTTCCAGGCGTCCCGCCTGGCGCGCCAGTCCGCCGCCGCCCCCTGCCTGCTGCTGCTGGCCTCCCTGCCGCCCTTCCTGGTGGCCACGTGGCGCCACTGAACCCAGCTGGGCACAGTGGCGGGGCTGCAGGCCCTGGCACTGTCGGCCCTCAACTGGGGCTCGGAGGCGGCCGCGAACGCCATGCTTCTGCGTGTGCCTGCACACGTACACCAGGCGGCAGCGGCCGCAGCAGCACCAGGACACAGCAGCAGCAGCAGCAAGGGTGGCAGCTGCAGCGGCAGCGGCAGCAGTAACGGCGGTGGGACAATGCTGGCTGTCTCTGCCGTGGCTAGGAAGCACGACCTGGCAGTGATGGTGGTGGGGCCAGCCATCATGCTCGCAGCCTCGCTTGCCATGGCGGCAGGCGCCTTGCCGTACTACCCGCTGTACGTCGGTACGGCGCCGGCGTTAATCATGTGCTGCGTGTACCGCATGCTGGTCCTCCCCAGTGTGCAGCAGCTGGGTGTGCGCCAGGCGTGGCGCTGTGCTCCGCTGCTGGCGCTGGCGGAGGCGCTACAGGTGCACGCCATGCAGCCGGCCTGGGGGTGGCGGGCGGTGGTGGGCACGGTGGTGGTGTGGCGGGTGGCGGCGGCGGCGGTGGCGGGGCTGTGGGAGAGGAGGGCCAGGGGGCGCTTCGCGGCGGGGGTGGCGCTGAGGGCGGCGGAGGCAGCTGCGCAGGAACTTGAGCGGCAGCGTTGCATAGAGTGAGGTGGAATGCAGGGAACAGCCTACATGTTGAGGAAACATGTTCAATATCATATTGGTTTCGTGCGGATGCAGGCAATGTGCAATTCATGTAGGAATGCATGTGGTGCGTTGCCGTGACTGCTTGGCTCTTCCGAAGATTTTTGGCGACGCGTGCACGTCAGCGGTGCTTGCGGTCGCTTGCCTTGGCTGACGCTGGTACATTGCACGCACTGCTAGCTGCAACCGCTGGGCTGCGCAGACCACAGGATATTTCTGCAGCATGACGCTTTTAATGGTGCATTTTGGAAATCACGACCAAGCGACGGAATCAGGGGAGACCCACATGGACCGAGTAAGCAAAGGGGATTGGTATGGCCAGAAGCCTTACTTCGCATGCACCTGTTTCCAGAGTTCCAGACTCCAACCTGCCTGTACGTCGCGCAGCCTGGGACTGTACAGTGTGTGCCGGTCAGTACGGTACTTGATAATCCAATCCACTGGGGCCTGCTGTGAGCATATAAGCTCCACCTGGGACTTGCCGTATGTAGACAACGTAATGTGCATCAGTGGAGCACGGAAACTCAGAGTACAGCCAGGGTCTGACACATGCCGTGCTGGGCCTGTGGCTACCGGAGCTGGGGACCATACGCCGGTTCGGCCACGCCCTGCGCATGTGCCCCAGCGTGGTTGTACTGCGCCAGGTTACAACCAGCGGGGTTGGGATCAGGCGGGATACGGTAGTACTCCTGTGACTTACGCTGTCCCGGCTATGGTACGGTGCTGGCCGGCGCATGAGACCCACCACGCAGCACACGTGTATGTGCACGAGTCTGGCGTGTGCTTCCATAACGGCAGGTGGTAATAAGCCGAAGCAAGCTGCCTGCCTGCCTGCCCGCTGCTTGGTGCGTGTCATTCTCGCATCAATTGATGATTCCGCCGCACCCATCTTGCGGTGCGTAAAGCGTACGGGCGGTACGGCATATGGTACACCTGCCACGTGTAACGACTGAACTGAACTGGTCCCGCATGTACCGCAGGTGCCGGTACGACAGGAGCACGTGTTGCGCGGCTCGAGACGCGACCCAGTCAGATCCACTTGACGCATGTTTGCATTTTCACTTACAAGCAGACACATGCACACGGAGGAAGGCAGGCATGCCTGGCAAACGACACAGGTCCACGAACGTCTACAACGTCCACATCCACGTGACAACGGCAGGCATACCTGATCTGCTATGCACGAGGACGTTTGTACGGCGCCCACAAATCGGCCCCTCCACGCCATCTCCGTGACACGGCCGCGCTAGGACATGGCACAGGACGCGCTCTCACCAGGTTTCGCGCACAACGCGGCACTGCACGCTAGGATGACGTAATGTACAAGATACTGTACAACTGGTATCAGTACAACAAGCCAACACGGTCCATAATGGTATGGGATTGGCTTGACAGTGCTTAAACCGCAACAACAGGCAAAATGACGCGCCTGCTACACGGTGCAAAACCCCATCAACAAGACAGACGGCCTGGCGTACCCGCCTTCTCAACGCCAATACACTGCCAATTCCTACAGCTGCCCGGGCTAATACCGGTAAGTGCTTGCAAAGCGAAGGGCAATTATGCCAACCGATGCTACAACACTATCGTGCTCTACCACCACACACACATTACCGTGAACTGGCGCGCAGGTGCGGCCGTTGTGGCACGGCGAAACTGTCCAACTAGAAGAAATTATTACTGGCACACTGTTTACGATCATTACAGCCCAGCGAAACTGTCCAGCGAAAAGGAAAAACTTGGTATTTGGTACATGCAGGGCCTTCGACCAGGCAACCACAGTAATCAGCCTTCAGCGCTCTGCTGTTGCATGGCACCTGGAGGTGTACTGCGGACAAGTCGCAACTCTCACGACCTTGTAAGGCCCGCCAACAGGGGCAGTGTATGCAGGTGTATGCCACACACGGACCGCTGACTGATGTACACATGCCCATTGATACACAGGCGCTTCGGGCCAAAAACCCCTTACCAGCACACGACGGCACCCATTTTTGCCATCAAGCGTGTGTGCCACCCTGCCCTGCCAGACTCCTGCACGGCTACACCCTGCCCCGTCCACCCCCAAGCGGCGCACCCCAATGCCTACATCTCAGTCACGCCCCGCGAGGCATGTCACTTGCCGCCGCCCCGCCCTCACACCGCCTCATCCACGGCACCTCACTCGTCTCCGCTGTCGAACAGCGACCAGAACCCGTCCTCAACAGCCTCGTCCACTGCCGCCATCGCCGCCTTCTTCGCCCCCTCGTCCTTCGCCTCCAGCCTGACGCCGTCGGCACGCTGCCCTGCCACCGTGCTGCCGCCCGCACCCTTCCCCACCGCCTGCTGCTGCTGCTGCTGCTGCGGCGGCGGCAGTACGGCCACCACCTGCTCCTGCTCCTGCCCCTCCCCCTCAACCCCATCATAGAACAAGGACCAGAACCCATCCTCCTCCTGGTCCTCCTCCTCGTCCTCGTCCTCAAGCCCCTCCCACACATCCTCCGCCTCCTTCCCTCCTACCCGCGTCCACGGGTTGTACGACACCACCTGCTGCTGCTGCTGCTCCTCCTCCTCCTCCTCCTGCAGGCTCCACACGCCATCCTCTACCGCCTCTGCTCCACTGCCGCCGTCCAGCCGCACCACGGCGCCGTTGGCCACGCCAGCAGCAGCAGCAGCAGCAGCGGCCAGACCCACGCCTGCTGCGCCCGCCGCCGCCGCGCTGCCCAGCCCCAGGCCCTGGCCTGCCGCCACAGGTGGCGCTGCCGCCGCTGCCGCTGCCAAGGGCGCCACAGTGGTGCGGTCCACTGTCTGCACCTGGGGCAGTGCCGCCGCCGCGGCCGAAAGCGCACTCTGCTGCTGGTGCTGCTTCCTGGGGAACGCAGGCTCCCATGCGCCCCGCCGCGGCAGCATGTCCTCCACGTCCCAAAACGGGCCCTCAGCGGGCAGCAGCGATCCGGGCCCTGCACCGCCCGGCCTGCCTGGCTGCTGCTGCTGCTGCATGCCGCCATAGGGGCCGCGACCCTTGCCAGCCTCCTTGCCGGCCCCCGCACTGCCGCCCGCTCCCTCCTCCTCCTCCTCCGGCTCTGTGTCGCTCATCAGGGAGTCCGTCCAGAACGCGGCGCCAGCGGCAAAGGCTGCGTCCTCCACCTCCTCCTCCCCGGCCCCCTCCACCGCCTTCCCCTCCACCGCCACGCCGCCGCTGCTGCCCACGAAGGGCAGCTCCTGAGTGCTCCTCGCACTGGCAGTGCTGCTGGGGGCGGCGGCAGGCGAGGCAGCTACGCCGGCGCCTTCCTCCTCCTCCTCCTCCTCCTCCTCCTCCTCGCCCCACTCGCCCCACACGGGGTCCAGCAGCACCTCCATCGCCTCCGCCAGGGTCATCGGGTGCTCAGCAGCCGCACCGGCACCTGCCTCCACGGCCATGGCATCAGCCGCCTGCTGCCTCACGCCCATGCCCATGCCCGGCTCTACCTCTTGCTTCCGCTGCTGCTGCTCCCGCTTCTCCGCCTCAGTCCAGTCCGCCGCCACGCCCGCCTGCACACCCACGCCTCTGCTGCCGGCGCTGTCAGTGCTGCTCACAGCTGGCAGATCCTGCGTTGCCGCCGCGCTGCCGATGCCGCTGGCGGTGGCGGCAGCCACGGAGGCAGCTGCATCGCTGCCCTCCGCCCCCACCTTCTCCTCCTCCTCATACCACTCGTCCCACACAGAGTCCAGGAGCACCTCCGTCGCCTCCGCAACGGTCATCGGGCGCTCAGCGTCGGCACCGGCACCTGCCTCCATGGCCACGGCATCAGCCACCTGCTCCCTCACGCCCGTGCCGTTCTTTCCCTCTTCCTGCTGCTGCTCCTGCCCCTCCTGCTCCTCCCCCTCCTCCTCCCACTCTACGCCCTCCAGCAGCACATCCAGCGCCTCCGCTACCGTCATGGGCGCCGGCGCAGGCTCCTCCGCAGGCCGGGACGCCGCCGCCGCGGCCTCCGCCGACGCCGCCGCCTGCAGCACCGCCGTCAGGGCCGCCGCCGGCACGCTGACCACGTAGCTGCTGTCGCCGCTGCCGTTGCTCCTGCTTGCCACAGCCCTGGCGGCGGCGGCGGCGTCCGCCATCGCCGCTGCCGCGGCCCCCACGTCGCCGTAACCGTCGTCCTCGCCGGATGCGTCGTCCTGCTGGTCGGACTCGTAGCTCTCCTCACCAGCGCCAGCATCGAGCTCCCACGCGCCGCTGTCCGCCACCACGCCCAGCACCTCCAGCGCCTCCGCCAAGGACATGGGCGCCGGGGCCGCTGCGCTTGCTTCCTCCACCACCTCGTCCGCCTCCACCTTCGCCTCCATCGCCACGCCCTTGGCCGGCAGCTCCTGCTGCTCCTGCTGCTGCTGCTGCTCCTGTGCAGTAACGGCCTCTGGCACAGCTGCTGCGACCAGCGCCTCCGCCTCCGCCGCCGTGTCCCATGCCACACCATCGAACAGCACCTCCAGCGCCTCCGCCAAGGACATGGGCGCCGGGGCCGCTGCGCTTGCTTCCTCCACCACCTCTTCCGCATCCAACTCCGCCTCCATCGCAATGCCCTTCGCCGGCGGCTCCTGCTGCTGCTGCTGCTCCTGCTTCTGTGCAGGAACGGCCTCAGGCACAGCTGCAGCGAGCACCGCCTCCGCCTCCGCCCCCGTGTCCCATGCCACACCGTCAAACAGGACGTCGAAGGCCTCCGCCAACGACATGGGCACCGAGGCCGCTGCACGCTCGTCCTGCACCTCCACCTCTTCCACCGCCGCTTCCACCTTCACCGCGCTGCCCTTCGCCGGCTGTTCCAGCTCCTGGACAGCCATGGCCTGGGAGCCATCAGCTGCGGCTGCGGCCGTCTCCGCGGCGCCTGCCTCCGCCTCCGCCCCCGTGCCCCACGCCACCCCACCCAGCAGCACATCTAGCGCCTCCGCCAAGGACATGGGCGCCGGGGCAGCGGCCTCCTCCTCCACCTCCACCTCTTCCACCGCCGCCTCCGCCTCCATCACGCTGCCCTTCGCCGGCTGCTCCTGATGCTCCTGCTCCAGGGCACCCAGGGCCTCAGGGCCAGCTGCTGCGGCCGCAGCCTCCGCGACGCCTGACCCAGCCACCGCCTCCGCCTCCGTGTCCCACACACTGCCCAGCAGCACGTCAAGCGCCTCTGCCAGCGTCATGGGCACCTCTGCCGCCTCCACCACCTGGGCCCCCGCCGCCTCGTCCTCCTGCACTACCGCCTCCAAGTCTTTGCCCTCCTCCCCGGCCACGGCTTTCTCAGCAGGCGCAGGACCCGCAGCGACCAGAGCAGCGGCCACCGCTGCAGCGCCAGCGTCGCCCTCCTTCAGGGCCGCATAAGCGGCCGCCGCAGTGCTGCCAACGGGCGACTTCAGGACCACCTCCAACTCCGCGAGTCCCTCCTTCCCACTGCCGCCGCCCAGCCCCTCCTCCCACACTGCGTCCATCAGCTCAGCCATGGCGTGCGCCAGGGCGGCATCCTCGCCACCCTCCGCCGGCCCTGCCTGCCGCTGCTGCTCGGCGCCGCGCAGTGCCTCCACCACCGCCCGCGCCGCCTCACCCACGTCGTCCTGCCTCTCTGCGTCCGCCTGCAGCAGCGGCCACAGCGCACCCGCCGACAGCGCCTCCTGCTCCGCGGCCGCTGCCAGATCCAACTCGCGCTGCAGCACCCCATCCCCATCGTGCACCTGCTGCTGCTGCTGCTGCTGCACGGCAGCGTCCTCCGCCGCCAGCTCTGGCGACACGGGCCACAGTGCACCAGCCGCCGCTGCTGCTGCCGCCGTCTCCTGCACGGCGCCCGCCAAATCCACCCCCGGTGCAGCGTACTCGGACGGGTAGGTCCCCACGCGGGCACCCTCCGCCACTGAGGAGTCTGCCCTCCGCACCCTGTCTTGTTGCTGCTCCTGCTGCTGCTGCTTCTGCTGCTGCTGCTGCTCCTTGTGCTGCTGCACCAGCTGGAGCAGCACCTGCTCCCGGGTCTTACCCCACGCGGGCAGGGGCAGCTGCGCCGCCATCAGCATGTCGTCGTCCCATGGGTCGGTGGGCGCGTCCTGGGAAAGCAGTCCGCCACCGACCGCCAGCGGGCCGCCCTGCTGCTCGTCCTCCGCAACCAGCTGCTCGACGTTTACGGGGACAGCGCTTGCAGCAGCAGCGGCCGCTGCGGCGGCGGTGCCGCTGCCAAGAGCGGCATCGTCGGCGTCGGTGTCGTCAAGGTCCAGCAGCCAGTACAGGTCCTGCAGCTCCTGCGGCATTACACCGGTGGCGGCGGCGGCGGTAGGGGTGGGGGTACTGGACTCTGTCGGCGGCGCAGGCGCTTGCTCCTTCGCCGCCTCGACCGCGGTAGCAGCCTCCGCCGCGCGGGCGCTCAACATACCGTCGGCAGCGGCGGCCAACGGCAGTTCATGGTTGCCGTCGGCTGCGGCGCCGTCGGCAGCTGGTGGCTCCTTAGGCTCCGTCGCTGGCTGCGGCGCCGCCAGCGCCGTCGCGGCCGAGACCGCTCCGCTGGCGGCGGCGATGAGCGCCGCCAGGAAGGCCAGCTCCCTGTCGTCCACCGCGGCGGCGCCGCCGCCACCAGCGGAAGCGGTTGCGGATGCGCCCTTGACGGCAGCGGCGGCGCCGCTGGCGGCGCGGAAGATCTCGTCCAGCGTCACGCCGTACAGCGTCTGGGCAGTGGCGGCGCTGAGCTGGTCCTGCTGGTGCGCCACCGCTGCCTCCGCGGTGCCCTGCGCCAGCCGCTGCAGCGCCGCCGTCTTGCGCAGGCGGAAGCTGCGGCGGCGGCGCACTGGCGGCACCACCTGCCGTCCCGACGGCGCCAAGGGACGCCGCGTCGACGTCGCCGCCGCCGTGTCCCCCGTCGTACTTGTGCTGCTTGGTGCCTCCTGCAGCCAGGAGGCGGGGACCTGCCCTGCGCTCGTCACACTGGCGGGCTTGAGCTCCGGGACCACGCCCGCGCGGTCCAGCTCCGGGACACCGGTGTAGTACCTCAGGTTCACCGCCGCGGGGGCGGCGCCCGTCGGGGCGGCGGAAGGTGAAGGGGCAGCGGCAGGGGCGGCGGCGGCGGTGGCGGCCTCTGTGGCTGCAGCGGTGCCGCTGCCGCTTACGTCACCAGCGTACGGCTCAAGCTCCGACGCCACCATGCCGTTGTACTGCCCGCCGTAGAAGCTCCAGCTGCGAGTGCTGCTGGTGCTGGCGCCTTTGTCGCAGGTACTCGCAGCAGCTACTGCTGCTGCGGCGGCCTCGGGAGCAGCAGGCGCCGCGAGGAAGCCCGCGGGCGCCGCCCCTGACGACGGCAGCGGCGGCTGCTGCTGCTCGGCGGCAGGCGCGGCAGCGGGTGGCGGCTGCGGCGTATCCACGCTGCTGAGCCTCACATGCACCGTCTTGGAGCCGTAGCCGTTACCCTCGCCGTCGGGCGCGCAGTCAATGGTGACAGTCACGGTCTGGCTGTGGAGCGACCCGCGGGTCGGCGGGACGGCGGCTGGGCCGGCGGTTGGGGCGGTTAGGCCGGCGGGCGGCGCGGGCACTAGCGCACTGCTGGTGGTGGTGGCGATAGCTGTTGGCGGCGCAGCTGCGGGAAGCGCCAGGAGGGAGGCCTCCGCCAGGGGAGCCGCCTGCTCCTGTCCCGCCAGCAACGGCGCCGCGCTTGGCTGGGATGGAGCATGGACCCGGGGCTGCTGCTGCTGCTGCTCCTGGGCGTCGGCGCGGTGTAGCAGCTGGGGGTAGCTGCGCTGCAGGCTCTGCACGTACAGTACCTCCTCAGGGGAGGCCTCGGGCGACAGCAGTGCGCCGGGGCTCGGGGCGGCGGCGGCGCCCTCGCTGGCCTCGGCGGCTGGCAGCTGCTCAGCTGCGGCGGCAGCTGCGGCGGTCTTCCTCAGCAGCTTGGCCACCCGGTCGAGCTCCAGTGAGGCGCGGCCGGCGGTGAGGGGGCTCACGGTCGTAACTTCATCCACTGGTGTGGAGCCCACGTCTGTGGCATGCAAGGACGAGATGGTTCGATGAGGTCAGGTCACGAGCTGCCCCATGTGCAACAAGTACCAGCTTACACCGCAGCAACGGGGATTACAGCCCCCGGGCCGCCTGTTGGCATCATGTGCCGTACACGAGGAGTTCATGTTTTACACCGGCTAGGGCGTACACCGGCTCAGGCGTACAACTGTTACAAATGCACAAAGTATGCCGCAAGTGTCCATGCCCGGTTGCTGCGACCAGCGGACCGTCTTCATCACTTTCTGTTAGAACCGTTTCGGGCTCACGGCCGCCCATACATGCGGTGGCAAATGAGGCACACAGCCGCTCGAACTCACCTTCAGGCTCTGTCTTGGCTTGGCCCTCAGCGCCTGCCTCCACCAGCACCTCAGCCGCCGCTAGCGCCGCGCGGGCCGCCTTCCGCGCCGCCTTCGCCGCCGCCAGCGCCGCACTCTTTGCCGCCGCCACCTCCCGCGCGCCCGCCGGCGTGGCGGCGGCGTCGCGCTCCGCCGCCGACGGCGGCAGCTGAGTGGCGGGCGGCAGCGGCACCGCCAGGGGCATGGCCAGCGGCAGCGCCAGCGGCACCGCCAGCTCGCACGCCGGGCCCTGCTGCCACATCTCGCCCTCCGTTGCGGGGTCGATGGGGCTTACGGCGGGGCTTGGGGCCGCGGAGCTGGTGGCTGCGGCTGCAGGGCTTGGGGCGGTCTCCGGCTCGGTGGCGGCGGTGGGCTCGGCGGCCTTGGCGGAGGTCCCTGGTGGGAGATAGCGCAGATGGTGTACACGGGGAGGTGAACAGGCAGATACACGCAAGCGCCTGTGCTTGGCCGTTACAAGGAGCACCTGAGCAGGATCGCAGCAGCTGCGCGCACACGCGCCACCCAGGCGCTGCACCTGCTGTACCGGCACGCAAGAAAGCGTAAAAAGTGATGACCATCCTACGAGCTGCATACGTTCCAAAGCCCAGACGTCCTCACCCTCCTGGCCGTCGGCGCCATCGGCCTCCGCGTCCGCCTCCGCCTCCTGCCGCAGCGCCTCCCACATGCGCCGCTGCCGCCGGTGCGCCCGCAGCAGCTGCAGCATGGTCACGCCTTCGCGCCGCGTCGCCGTGAGTAGCTCCGTCATCGCCTCCGCCTCCGTCTCTGCGTTCGCAATCGCCTCCACAACCGCCTCTGCCGCCTTCGCCCCAGAATCACTACCCTCCAGCGCCTCGCAGGCTGCCGCCAGGTCCGCGAGCTGGCTGGGCGTGTCGGCAAGCGGCACGGCGGCAGCCTCGGACGGCGGCTCCTGGGCGTCCGCGGCGTCCGCGGTGATGCCGGGAGCGGCGTCGTCCTTGCGCTCCTGCTGCTGCGGCTTGCTGAGCAGCTCCACCCACAGCTCGTGGGGGTCCAGCGACCTGGGGGCGAGGGAAAGCCGCGGGAAGAGAGCCATATTGCTGTTTGAAGGCGGGAGCGAAGCAACTAGGCGCGGCACGTGTGAACTGCTTTACTATTGTACCCTTGGGCACATGTATCAACGGCCCAAAAGGGTCCCGTACCGCCGCAGCCAGCCTGTCCCCCGACCCCTCACCTCTGCCTTTCATCCAGCAGCAGACTGCCCGCTCCCGCAGCCAACGGCGGCAGCTGCCCACTGGGGTCCCTGCCGCCGCGCGCCTCGCGACGGCGCCTCCGCTCCGCCAGCCTCTCCCGCATGCGCCCCTCGTCCTGCTGCCCCGGCAGGAGGGGGAAGCCCTCCTCAAGGCGGCGATTAACTCTCTCAAGCGTCGCCTGCAGTGCGGCGGCCCTCTCCTCGGCCCTCTCCTGTGCTGCGGCCGCCTCCTTGGCGGCGGTGGCAGGGGACATCCCCTGGTTGGGCTCCGGCAGCACGGGCGGGTTGGCGGGCAGGCCGCCACGTGCCGCGCGGCGCAGGGCGGCGGAGGGCGCGCGGCGCATGAGGGCAACCAGCTCGTCGCCAGGCTCGTTGTCACCGTCACTGCCAGTGCCCGCCGGCTGGGGCTCGGTCGACGGCGTGGGCTTGGCCAAGCTCGTGCTCACGTCGGCGCCGCTAGCGGTTGCGGCGGCGGCGGCGGCACCGTCAGCAGGAGCAGCCTCAGCTGCAGGCACAGCAGGCGCAGCTGCAGCAGCCGGAGCAGCAGCAGCAGCCGCAGCGAGCGCGGAGGGCAGCCGGTGGGAGCTCCCGGCGTCGGCCGTGGGCGCGGCGGGGGTTGGCAGAAAGGTGGCGGATGGCTTGCCGAGGCCCAGCGGCGAAGCGGTGGTCGGTGGTGCGCTGCGGTCAGCACCAGCGGCGTTGGTGGCGGTTGAGAAGGGGGCGGTGGTGGTGTCGTCTTGGCCAGGGCTAAGCGCTCCTGCGGAGGGCTCGTGGGCGCCGTCGGCAAGCTTGGGAGCAGCAGCCGTGGCGGCGGCGGCGGCGGCGGCCTGCGCGGCCGGCGGCAGGATGCACAGCGGCAGGCAGGTGCGCGAATGCGCGGGGCCCTGCTGCCGTACGGTGTCGTACCAGGGCCCGAAGTAGTCGCGGGTGGAGGACGAGGGGCCGGAACCTGGGGGAGCGAAGGGGCAAGGCATGATGAACACTTGCCAACCGCTCACGGCGACACGAGTCCACTTTGTCGCTTAAGCGCTCAAATCAAGGCAAGCAACACCAACAACGCATACCCATGTAACAACGGTTTTACCGTATCCCGTTGTCCCTAGATCGCGGCCAAGGCTGCGCACAGTGCATTGCCCCGTAGAGCACCGCCCGCCCTTCCCGCCAACACCGACTGTAATTCATGCCATGTCCCGAACCACACCCCCGCCCCCACCCAACCCCCGCTCTCGCACCTTCGTCCCGCGCCTCGGGGTCTCCCCTGGCCCCGGCCCCGGCCCTGGCCGCCGCCACCGCCGCCCTGCCCAGCAGCGCCACGCCCCACGCCGCCAGCCACGACGTCAGCGCCACCGCGAACACGGCGGTGGAGGGGCCGCCGGGCAGCGCCGACACAGCCTGCGGGGGGCGCGTGCGGGGGAAGCAGGCGGGATGGGTTGGGGGTGCCGCGGCACCGCGCAAAGGACATGGCAACCCGCACAAGTCGAAACACTGCTGGAGATCTTCCTGCCAGGAGAATATGGTATGTTGCAGAGACAAAAGAGCACGAAGTCATAGGGCGCAAAAGTACGACCAGGCGCTGATGACAGGGACGCTCACCGGCGGCACCGCGGCCTCCGTCGCAGCGGACGGCCCGTGGCCGTAGTACGACAGCTGCCGCGACACGGCGCCCGCAGCAGCCGCGCCGGCACGCGCCGCCACCTCCCGCCCGTCGCGCCACACCGTCACCACCGGGCAGCCGTTGGCCGCGTCGTCAGACTCCAGGTCACCGCTGGTGACGTCGGACAGCTCACGGCTGTCGGCGGCCTGCTGCTGCTGCTTCTTGGCGCTGCCTGCTCCGTCTGCGCGGCCGTGCTCCTGCTGCTGCAGCACGTGCAGCGGCTTGGTGCCAGCGGTGTCGCTTGGAGACGTGGTGGTGGGAGCGGCAGCGGGGGCGGAGGGTGTGGTGGCGGTGTTGGGCGTGGCGCTTGGTGGTGCGCGGGTGGCTGTGGCGCTGGGGGCCGCAGCTGCCACGGCGTTGATGGCGGGGCGGTCGACCAGCAGGGCCCAGTCCTGGCGGGCAGCAATGGGACAAAGGTTGCAACGGGATGTGGTTGAGGGTGCTCCGAGCACAAGGCACAACAGGCGAGGCGCACACTGTGTGCGGCGCGAAGCACAGGTGCCATACTGGGTTGTCAAGGAAGAAGGTATGGGATGAGCTTTGCAGTACGTGCTCACTAGACCGCGTGTCATGCACATACGCCTGCCTACCGGCAAACGCTGTGCCGCGCTGCCGTGGATATGCCCGCCCCGCCCTCGCAACGTCGTTGGTCAAGCAGTTCAACCGACAACCATGCACACAACTGCTGTTGGGTCGACATTTGGCAGACCGTCAGTAAACGCGCCGCTCACCAGCAGGCGGCCGGGCAGCTGCAGCAGGCCGGCGGAGGCGCGGGCGGCGGCGCGGGCCGTGTGCGCCAGCGGGCCGCCGCCGGGCGCGGTGGCAGCAGCGGCCCCGGCTGTGTTGGTGGGTGCGGTGGCCCTACAGCGTCCAAGGGAAATCGAGAAGGGGGCCGGGGCCGCAGGTTATATTCAAAGATGGCCTTTCGGTTCCCAGTGGCAACAGCCCACGACAGGCAGGCTTGCACCTGGCTGGCACCATTCGGTACTGCGTGTGCGTGGGGAAGTGCCCAAGGAACAAAAGCAGGAGCGTGTAGATTGGGGAGGCGCGACGAGGAACTTACTTGGTTGCAGCCGTCACCCTGGCAGTGGGGCCATTGGTGGTTGCAGTTGCTGTGGCCGGGGCCGGGGCTGCCGCCTCCTGGGTGTGGGCCGCCTTCAGTGCCGCCTGGCGCTCCAGGCATGCAAGCGCCCAACTTGGGGAAGGAAGGAGGGGTTACAGGCAGAAGCCGGTTGGCCTGGGCATGCGCGAGGAATTAGTGAAACCCACATGGTCTTCAACTTTGCATGGTCACGCTGAGTTGTAGTCAATGATGTGTCGCTCTGAACGCTTGCGCTTGTGTTCCTTGTCAGCTGGCAACCCACCTGCTCAAGTCAGTCCACGGCGTGGGCACGGCGTCGTGCGCGTCCGTCGCACGTGACCCAGCGAGCTGAAGCGAGGCACTTCCATATCGCTTCTCATACTGCTGACCGTCCTCTGCACCAGGCATGCTCCGCGGCCGGGCACGGCGGTGTCGTTCCTCGCGACCATCCGCCCTGGTCACGCTAGCCGCTGGAGGCACGACCGGTAGCACTCCGGTCGTCTCAGCACGCTTGAATGCAATTGTCGCCTGTAGTCACAGGTAGCAAGGTCCGGACAGCGGTTGGTTGCAAAAAGGGCGCTGAAGCGGTTTGTTTCGCGCAAAATTTGCACTTTTGCAACACCCTTGAGCCTTTGAAAAGGTAATTGAAGGAACGAGTAGGAAACGTGAACTAGTGATTCGTATGACCAAGAAGCCGATTTGACGGGCAGCAACTACGTCGGAGCCTCCGAGGCCCCAGACCCACAGGAAATTCTCCGCAACTTGTCGCCCCCACTCACCGCCACCGCAAGGAAGGTCGATGCCATTGAGATGAGTGCTATCACCGTATGCAGTAGGCTTCCACCGCCGCGAGGGTCGAAGACGGCCCACGGCGCCAGGCCGGAGAACGGCAGTGGTGTCTCGTGGTGGCTCGAGTCCTCCCCGCGCCCCACGGCCTTCGGCCGCCTAGGCCCCAGGCCCATGGGACCCTTGCGAAGAAGCCATCGCGCTCCGTAGCGCATGGCCGATGGCCACTCACGTGAGGCCAGGCGCGCAGAAGAGCGAGGCCGGAGAGTCCCATGGCTCAAGACGCAGAGCGTCCCGGAGCAGGGTGCCCCCGATGTTGTTGTTGAAGGCATATTTACAAGTGTGAGTGCATTCCCGCGGCCGAACTGCCGCTTGAGTGATGCCCGCGCAACAAGTAGGGTTTTGCCCTGGTAAGTCCCGCGACCAAAAGGGCTTTCGCCAGACAAGGAATTGGCATACACAAAAGCCCCTTACAGGAGCCTGTACCATTGCCTGTTCGGTGTACAGTTTTGCCAGGGACGAACGTCATGTCGACGAAGCACCGTACTCATTTCGGCGCTCATGTCGGTACGCTGAAGTATATGCAGTTTCAGCGAGGTCTCGTGCCTCGGCATAAGAGTGCTCACCGCAAGTAGGCTTGCGACTCCCGCCGGCGCCTCAAAGCTTATGACATAGGGTCCCGGGGGCCCATTCGGACTACCGGCACTTACCGGTAGCTGAACCCCTGCCGCCAGTGGCTGATCCGTCCCCAGTTGGCTGCGGCCTGGCCTCCTTCCTACGACAGAACTTCCGCTGATCCTAGAGCCCCAGGCTACCATGGACCGCTGACTGAACCAATAAGGGCACAGTATTGTTCAGGCAATATCCCCCGAAATGCAGTACTGCGCGTGCGCGCATGCCTTTGGCCCACTGCCCCTGGGCAGCTGGATGTTATTCTTTTGACTGGCCGCATGACCCAACACCAGCAAACTCTTGACACAGAAAGGCGACTCGACGCCTATTGCCTTGAGCGTGCACGCCAGTGCACGCCCGCCCACGGGACGCATGCATGGTGCCCACATGGTGGCTCGCACCTGCCTGCACCTGCTGGCACCTGGTCAGAATCTGCCAGGTGCTGCTGTGTAGCTGTGACGTTCTCAGGCAGCAGCATCGAGAACGCACCAGCATCTGCACTGTAAACTAGGAATCCGTACGGTACTCGGTTGACGCCTTTGCCTAACCTGCTGTGCACGTGCCGAAGATTGCACAAACATGTGCCACGGCCAAAGCCTTCGTGCTGACCTGTGCGCCCCGCGGTGATTGAGTGGTAGCATCCCGACCAACATGCCCTGCCCAGAAACATGGCCACCGGTATGCACGCTTGCCAAAAGCTTCCTAAGCAACCCCTACCATACGTGTGGCCACACTGTCTCAGAGGAGAAACGTTATCTTGCATTGTTGCAGTGCTCAACACAAAAGAAGGTAGCACCATGGCCCAGCCCCTGCCCACTGCCCAGCACCTTAAGCTGCTGCCGCAGTTGCGCACGTATCAAGTACTGCCACACCCTGCTGTACCCCAGATAGGGCAAACCACTGGTACACGGACAACACCTGGGTCCCGCCCCATGCGCCTCAGCTGTCCCTGCACCCACTCCACGCCCTCGCGCAGCGCCGCCACCTCCAGCATGCGCCCGTCCCTGCTGTGCGCCCACAGCTCCAGGCGCTGCAGGCACGGAGCGCCCAGTAGCACGACGGGCATGAGGGCGGCGGCTACGGCGGTTCCGGAGCTGGACCACGCGTCCGTGCCGTGGCCCCGCACCAGCCTGATGGTGAGGCGACGCAGGCGGGGCAGGCGGGCCAGCAGCGGCACCACAGCGGGGTGCAGCTGGCATCTCAGGTACAGCACCTGGAACCGGGTACGGGAGCGTTTCAAAAGAGTCTGAGAGATAGGATCGAACGCACGTGGGCGCTGGGGGCCGGGTTAATAAACCGCAGGCGCTGTACAGGTGCATAAGCGCATTAGGCGATCTGTGAGGAGTGGTCGGCAGGATGGCAGGCAGCAAAGTATGCAGGCGCGAAACGCCATCAGGAAACCAGGTGCAATGGCCATGTCAGGGAGACTTTAGCCCACCTCCAGCTCCGGCAGCTGCTCCGTCAGCGCCACCACGTCCCCCAGCTCCAGCACACAGTCGTATAGCCACAGGCTGCGCAGCCCCAGCGGCCGCAGCGCAGCGAACAGCCGCACGTGGCCGTCCCCCGCTGCCGGCCAGGCGAGCGGTGAGGGATCCCAGCCGTGCCACAGCGTCAGCTCTTCGCAGCCGCCGCTACTGCGCTCTTGCAGCAGCGCCACCGCCTCCAGCAACCTGTCAAAGCCCGGGCAGGGCGAGGGCAGGGCGGCAGGCAGCGCGCCATCGCCCACAACCGCATGTGCATCCTCCAACGTTTCCCCGCCGCCTGGCTCCTCGCTTACATCGGAGCCACTGCTGGAGCCGCCTCCCGCAGCAGCTTCGCCAAGAGTCCCCTCGCCGTCCGCAGCCCCATAGACCAGGTCCAACTCGTCGTCCGATGACTCGTCCAGGTCCTCCTCGTTGTCCGATGACTCATGATCATCAATACCGGTAGCCACACCGGTAGCCACACCACAGCAGTCCAGCGTATTGATGCTTAGGCGTGTGAGGCTGGGCGGCAGCTGCAGCGCAAGCAAATCCCTGGGCGCCACGACGCCAAAGCCGAAGCGCAGCTCGCGCAGGGCAGCAGGCAGCGGCACGCCGCCTTGCGCACCGTCCACTGGGCTGAGGTCCACACCATTATTGAGGGATAAGCACCGAAATTCGAAGTACGTAAGCTGCCCGTACATCGCGGCCAACACCCGCATATCTGCCAGCTGCAGGGTCGGGCCGTGGAGCGACAGCCGCACAAGGCTGCGTAGAGGCAGCAGCGTGTGCGTCAGCAGGCGGGTGGTGGAGAACGGGCTCGTCAATGTGAGGCTTGTGAGCTGGGTTGCGCATCTGATCGGATCTAGCTGCGGCTCCAGAGCTCTGCCTAGGGGTAAAACATCAAGGTCGAAGGAGCGCAGGCTGGAGAGTTCAGCGACCACCTTCGCCACCCGAAACACCGAGTCCCAAGCAGATGTGTTGGTCTCAGGAATGTCATCTTCGGGGTCCAGGGACAGCTGCAGGTGCTGCAGGCGGGTGCAGGCGGCGATGGCGTCGGCCAGGGGCTGTGGGATGGCGCACTGCGATTGGCTGAAGGTGAGGGAGGTGAGGCTGGGGGCGCAGGTGGAGACCAGGCGGCACAGGCCGGGGGTGGCAGCCTGAAGGTCGCCGTGGTAGCTCAAGTCTGCTGCAATGTCCAGGGAGGAAAGCGTGGGGGCTGCGGAGTGCACGGCGGAGGCCAGGGCGTCGGTGTAGGTAAGGTCGCCGAGGGAGAGGTGTCTCAGGAAGCTGAGCGCAGGCCCAAGTTGCTGGTGCTGCGGCAGCGCCTGCTGTTGCCGTGCAAAGGCCGCCAGAACCTCGAAACTGCAACCAAGGTAGGCAGGACAGAATCATCTAGGGCAACGGGGAGAAGCGCTTGTGGCCGCCTGCTCAGCACCATCGCCTCCTGAAGTCCCCCTTGCCCGGCAACGAGTGACACTTGCCAGCTCATTCGCTTCCCAGGGGCTTTATACATCCCATTCTTGCACCGCGTCCACATGCAACGCGCACGCGTGTGCATGCATGCGGCACAGTGCACGTCACAGTAACGGGGCCCCACAGCGGGACCGACCCATATGTTGCCGCAGCATCCATCATGTGGGTGGCCGAAAACATTGTGTTGATGGCTTTGTCTCCGGAATAACCTACGCTGTTGTTGTATTGGCGACAACCTTGGCCTCGAAGCCGTCCGCATCCGGGAAGTCTGGCGTGAACACGAGCTTATCTGGCCGAGATCCTCGTGACAGTACACCGCCAACGAACGCGATGAACTGAGCAGCAGGCTGGGGGGCAGCAGGTTGCTTTCTGCCTGACGCCGACAGCGTTGTTATCGCCCTGTCGGTGACCGCGCGGCCCTCGCGGCATGCTAGCCGGAAATGCAGCCGGCTTTCAGGGTCAAGGAAAGGAATAAGAAGATGACCGAGGTTGCGCAGGTTGAACATTGTATGCGCGACGCCAACGAAACAAGGCAGAACTCAGCGACGGTGAGGGCGCCTTATGTACGTATCTGTTGGTTTGTAAGAATGCAGCCGCACCAACAACAACGGCGCAGTGCGCACGTATAAGTCTCCGCTACCCAGCCCCCGCTCCGAAACGTAACACCCTTTAGCAGGGGCCGCCTCCCGCCTGCATGCCTGCCCGTGGCACAAGTACAGGATGTCAGTCATGCGCACAACAGCTTATCCTGTATCCATCAGTGGCTATCGCCACTCCCGCCAACGCCCAGGCCTGCACGAAACCCGCTTACTATTGCCTCCAACTCTTGCCGTTGGATATTACGCCAACCTTCTGCAGCACACTGCAGCAGCCAGGGAGGTCATTTGTGAGCAACCTTAGCAACGTGTCTGCTGCGAGCAGCCGAAAGCCATCCAGATGCCATCCGTGCACGAGCAAGCAGTGCCGCGTTGAGCTGAGGCTGACTGAGTCTACAAAGATACTCAATCTTCTCCTTGCGTGCATACGGTACCGCTTAAGTCACATTCATTGGCGATGCGTGTAAGGAAAACCAAAACCCGCCTCGGCTCCGGAGCCCTTTCGACTGGCGGTTAGCCTTTGGCGCGCAGGGACGGTGAACATTTCGATACCCTTACAAAAATTGCTGACAACATAGAGTTCTCCCAGTAAAGCTTGCGTAGTTGCGCCTGCGTACATGCGCTTGTGTCGCTGTGACCATGTCGCGCTTCGCCACGCAGCAAAAAGACACACTGCTGGATCTCGCTCATCTAGTAGCGCCATATCTGCAACCTTCTGATCTGGTAGCTCTCCGAGCTACGTGCCGCGAGGCGCGCACTGTCGCCGCTCCCTCCTGGGCTTGCGCAGTCGCGGACTCCCTTGCGTCGCGGTGGGATTGGGTTGGCAAAACTTCGAGCCCCGAAAGACTGTAAAGTCCAACAAATCATTCCGTTAAAGTTTAAACAGCTACGCTACCCAGCTTAAGCAGCTTCTGGCTTTCCGCCTGGCCGCTTGCCGGTCCCGCCAGGTCCCGGTCCCGTCACGCCCAGGAGGGGTCGCCGATGCCGCCATTACCACGTTGACAACAGCCCGCAGAACACCATCCGCAAACCTGCAGTCTGCTGACAACCTTATCGCTTTCGTCCACGGTGTGCTCTCGCGTGGCTCGAGGCCCCGAAAGCTGTTCCTGCAGTTGGAGTACGTCCCCGTGCCGGACACTGCATAATATGAAGAACATTTCGACGAGGCAGCCATGTAAGTGCCATGCCTTGCTCTGATATGTCGTAACAATCTATGCGGAGGCGCTGCAACATGTCCGTTGCATCTCCCGCCATGCGGGCACCTGCCCACCTGCAACCGCAGAACTGAGCAGCGCGGGCAACGCCAACCCAAGATGCAACCCCCTACCTCCGCAACACGTCCTCATACGTCATACCCTCTCCCACCTCACAAACCCCCAGGCTGCGGGTCCTCGCTGCCTTTGAGGCCCACCAACACGCGCAGCTCGTGCAGCGGCCCTTCCCCCCGCCGCCCTCCCTCGCGCACCTCGCCCTGTGCAACATCCCCTTCACCGACGCCCTCGCCGCCGGCATCCACGCCGCCGCCCCCCACCTCGCCTCCCTCATCATCGCCTCCACCTTCGACGCCTTACCCGACCTCGAGGACGCCACCCCCGGCCTGTGCCGCCTGCTCGCCACCTGCGCCCCCAGCCTCACCTCCCTCACCTTCAGCGTCCCGCTGGAGTCCATCCCGCAGCCCCTGGCCGACGCCATCGCCGCCTGCACCCGCCTGCAGCACCTGGGCTGCACCGTCAGCGAAGACGACTTCAACGACAGCGAACACCAGGAGCAGTCCGTGCTCCGCTTAACCCACGCCGTGCGCGCGCTCCCCTCCCTCCGCTCCCTCGACTTCGTCTACTACTGCTCCCACAAGTCCCCCGCCGTATCGGCCGCCATCGCCAGCCTCACGCACCTCACGTGCCTCTCCCTCTCCGGCCCCTGGTCCGGATACGAGCGGGAGATCCTGCACTCGCTGAGCAACCTGGTCCGCCTGACCCTGCACACCGAGGTGCAGAGCAAGGAGGAGGCGCAGCAGCTGGCCGCGGAGCTGCCCAACCTGACGCACCTGTGCGTCATGGGGTACTACAACTACCGTACGGCAGGGTACGACGGGCCCGTGCAGCGGGGCAGCATGCCGCTGCCGGCTGGCCTGCGGGAGCTGCAGCTAAACGGCACAGTGGAGCCGCGGGAGCTGCTGGAGCTGCAGCTGCCCCCCGGGCTCACCCAGCTGGGGGTGTGCAAGCTGCTGGCGGTGCCTCCCTGGCCCACCCCGAACGGGGGGTGGAACATGGGCCCAGGTGGTGGTGGTGGTGGGGGGGGGGGGGATGGTGGTGGTGCACCCGTCGATGGGGACGCTTCGGACGGTGACGGTGCGTCGGAGGAGGGCGGAGGCGATGGTGATGATGGCAACTGGGACGGCGGGGAGGGCTCTGTGGGCAGTGACGGCGACTCAGACGGTGACGGCGGCTGGGGCGCGGAGGAGGAGGAGGCTGCGATGTCCGGTGACGGGGACAGGGACGAGGGCAGCGGGGACGACGATGTGGACGGCGGAGGCGGCTGGGGAGGTGCGGGAGAAAGCTCCACGAACGGTGGCGGGGCCTCTGAGGGCTCGGCGGACAGTGGGGGAAGCTCTGACAGCGATGAAGTGGACGATGTAGGCGGCTCTGGCGCGAGGGGCGCGGGGGAGGTGCTGGGGAACGGCCCGGCGCACATTAATGGGAGCTGCATCGGCACGGGCGAGGCGGCCGACAGCGCCTCGGCCGGCGCCTCAGGTAGAGGCGGTGGTGCCTACAGGAGCGCCTCCAACAGCAGCGCCTCCGACAGCGCCGGTGCCTCCGACAGCGCCGGCGGTGTCTCCTACAGGGGCACCTCCGACTCCGGCGGTGCCTCCGACAGCGCCGGCGGCGCATCCTACAGCGGCACCTCCGACAGCGGCCCCTCCGATGGATCGTTTGACGGCGACTCTGACGACGGGGCACTCGATTGGAGCTTTGATGCCTGGGGCTTCGATGACGGGGGCTTCGATGGGCCCTCAGACCGTGCATCGGACGAGACCTTGGACGGAGACAGTGACGGGAGCAGCTCCGAGAGCTCTGAAAGCGGCACTGACAGCGATGGCGGAGGTGGTGCAGGCGGTAGGGCAGGGGGCGGGCAGGGGGGTGCTGCAGCACCACCCTCGCCCTGCCCCGGCTTCGACGAGCTGCTGGAGGCCGTACAGCTGCTGTACGGCAGGTTCGACGGCGGCAAAGGAATCATTCTGCAGTACCAGTGGCAACCTTCGCCGCTGTTCTGGTCGGCGGCGGGGGACGGCCACGTGCGGCCGTTCGCTGGGGCTGCGGAAGCTGGAGCTGTCACGCTGTGTGCTGGAGGTGGGCGACGTCACGGCGCTGGTGGAGCAGCTGCCTTGGCTGGAGGTGGGTACCCTGGGTACAAAGCTGCGCAAGCATCCGAACACGTACGGTATGTGAAGGTGTGACACCCTGTCATTACACACACTGACGGAGTTGCAAGTGTTTCGCTGACAGCCTCAGCCTCAGCTTATGATCTCGCCATTAACCACCTGCGCCATTCCTGGCATGTCAAAACAAGGCTGCGTTGCTCCATGCTTTGTACCGCCCTGCATCGCATTATGCAACGCACAGCTGCCCCCCTTGCGTCACTGGCTGGGAGCGCATCCGCCTACAGCTGCATTGCCACGATACCTTGGTGCCGTCACTTTCCGCTCCGCTGCACCCACCCCTGGTCCCATACCCTCCCCTCCCAAACTCAAGCCATCCTGGTGCCCTCCACCCCACGCCCAGGAGCTGATCCTCGACTGCCAGCTGCACCCCGGCGCCGTGCCGCTGCTGGCCCGCCTGCCGCGCCTGGACCGCCTCGCGCTGCACCTCAACCCGGGCCGCGGCACGGACACGTGGTGCACCCCGGGCGGGGGCGCCGCGGCCGCCGCCCTCATGCCGCTGCTGCTGTACGGCCCCAACCGGCCACGTGTGCACGTGTACGGCACCCGGTGGGCATGGCCGTACCGCGAGGCCGGGGCTGAGGGGCAGGAGCGGCGGCAGCTGAACGCGGCGCTGCGGAGGGGCGTGCGGTGGCTGCAGGGGACGCTGCGGGGGATGGGGCGGGACCCGTGTGCGGTGCAGTTCATCAAGGGGTCGGAGGGGTGATGGGCAGGGGCGTGCCTTGGTCCCTAGCTGCATGTCCCGAGGCAGTTTGTGCAAAGCCTCCCAGCAACGGCCGGTCTGAGTAAGCCTGACTTTCCAGCGGACCGCACTCGGGGAGCACATTGTTCCCTCCATCAACGCCTGCTACTGATTGCACGCCTTGCACGCGTTCAAGAGTGCTACATGCCAACTGTGCGGTCACCCCTGCGTGCCGCGCCCACCTGCTGCATTCGCACCAGTGACGCGAAGCCCATCCTCAGCGCCTCCGCCATGTTGAAGGGGTAGTCGGCGTACCGCAGCGGCGGCAGCGTGCAGCGGGAGAAGGCGGGGGACTGTGGGAGCGGCGTGGGAGCGGTCGGACAGTTATGACACCGGCACGGCGCCGTACGGCAGGCGGGGGACGGTGTCGGGGTGTACGGAGAGGCAGCGGGGTGCGGGGCTACGCACGAAGGCGGATGCAGGGGCCGGCGCGGCTGTGGGGCGGACAGAGAGGGCCCGTCTTTCGACTAAAGCGTTGAGCTTGTGTGTTTTTTTACGTGCAGGCCAGGGTGCAACAGCGCACCAGCGCCAAAGGAGCAGAAGGGGTGCGGGGTCCCGTGCACTCGCAGGTGGCGGCAACAGACGGGCTGCCGTGGCTGCGGACAGGGTGGTCCTGCTGCAGCTGCTGCTTGCCCGTCTGTTGCCGCCACCCGCGGATGCACGCGACCCCGCACCCCTGCTGCTCCCCAACCCCGCACGCCACAGCTGTAGCCATAGGAGACCTTCTGTGTGTCAGACAGGTGTGCTGCTAGGCCCATGGCGCGCAGGCCTCGCGCAGCAGGGCCCAACGGCAGCTCGTGCACGACTGTAAGAGACGCATGGACGTACACATGGACCGTACGAGAGGAAAAACACAGGGCTGAAACCGCATACGGTTTGGGGATTAAAGGGGAGGGATTGGCGAGCAGGGTGTGAAAGGCAAACTGTGGAGTTCTACAGGGGTACAGCGTG